>MPMF02052866.1_pt1 | contig 16862 bp, 12 predicted proteins | sample 1617271 | NCBI WGS metagenome assembly MPMF02 (sample SAMN05944812, study PRJNA350692) | marine metagenome | biome: marine; feature: ODZ; material: water; isolation source: 120 m water sample prefiltered with 30 um filter, filtered on to 0.2 um... | place: Pacific Ocean | collected 2012-04-09... | reverse complement strand
TTTTAATCGTTATTACCTATTATTTAGAATGAACCTCAAGGACCTTAAGTACCTCATTGCGGTTAGCGAGACTTTGCACTTTGGGCGCGCGGCACAGCGTTGTTTTGTCAGCCAGCCTACCTTGTCTGGGCAAATCCATAAACTCGAGCAGGAACTCGGGGTAGTACTGTTTGAACGCACCAACCGCAGTGTGCACATCACACCCATCGGCCAACAGATCACTATCCATGCCCGCCAGATTCTTGAGCAAGCCGACACGATCCGCAGCCTGGGTCACTCACAAACCGACCCGTTGACGGGGCCTTTGCGGGTGGGCGCCATCCACACTCTCAGCCCGTACCTGGTGCCACTTTTTATGCTGGAACTACAGCAGCAGCACCCGGAACTTTCGCTGGAATTAACTGAGGCCACAACCGAACAGCTGTTGCAAAAACTCCAGGACCACCAGTTGGACGCAATTCTGCTCGCGACCTCACCCGCTATGAGCAGCCTCACTGAGATGCCGCTCTTTCGAGAACCGTTCTGGCTCGCACACCCACGCGATCACCATCTGTACATAAAGGACGAGATCACGCTTAATGATCTCAGAAAAGAAAACGTGCTGCTGCTTTCTCAAGAGCACTGCCTTTCCGACCAGGTCATGGCAGCGTGCCGAATCAATCAGCGCTCCGACGCCGGTAGGATGCCCGGCCTTAATGCATCCAGTCTGGAAACCTTGGTGCAATTGGTCGGTATGGGGGTGGGCGTTACGCTGGTACCTGCGCTTTCGGTACATGGCGGTCGACTTGCGACCGATCGGGTCATACTGCGCCAGGCCAGCATCGCGGGTGCAGTACGTCAGATCCGCCTGGTGTACCGCACCAGTTTTCCGCGCGAGGACGCTTTGACCCTATTGGCTCGGATAATATGCAAAGTGCTACCCAATACCGTTCAACCAAATCAGACACCCGCTCAGTAAGTAAACTCCTCCACACTCCTTTGAGCTTAGTTTGAAATCAGCAGCCGGGTGTCATTTTCTGTACAGGCTTTTTGAAACGGAGCCGGTGGCTCACCCTCCGTCACAACGAAATCGACCTGATCCAGACCGCAGACCTTGATCAACGCATCCTTGCTGAATTTCGAGCTATCTGTCACAAAACAGGTTTGCCTCGCCTGCTGAATCGCCGCTCTGGAAAACTCTGCCTCACAAAGATAAAAATCAAGGAGTTCATTCTTCTTGTTAACGGCCCCAATTGAAAGCACTGCGTAGTCCACATTGAATTGCTGGACAAAATCGACTGCGGCTTTACCAAGAACTGCAGCATCATCTGCCCGTAATTCCCCGTCGGTAACATAAACCCGATTTCCGTTTCTTGAAGCCAAAGTCCTGGCAATTTCGGCAAAATTGGTGATGACGTGCAGATCACTATGAGCACATAACGCCTGTGCGACATATGCCGTCGTTGACCCGCAATCAATGATCAGCGAATCGCCATCTTCAATGAGCGTGGCCGCTACCTTTGCCAAACGGCGCTTAGTATCCCGGTTTTTTAAGGCAGCGATGAAATGGCGCCTCGTGCGACGAAAAAGGCGTCGTAACACCACCATGCACCCGGATCGCCAAGCCTTTCTTAACCAGCGGTTCAACATGGCGCCGGGCGGTCTCTCCCGAAACACCCAGTTGCCCGGCAAGCTCATTGATTGTGGCCCGCCCACGCAGGTTCAGAGCATCCAGAATGGCCGCTTCATACTTGTTCGCTCGAATCATGTGCGCCGATACAGATCAGGCTGCTAAAGGGAAAATGGCGTAATCTGAGCAAATTATTATGTAACTTTTTTTTTATTCAATTTCTTTTGGATTCTTGTGGTTTTTTGTGTAAATTTACCAATCTCATGGCTTCTGCCTTATAAAACTGAAAAAAATTACCCTTAAAGGAGGATAACCAATGTTTACCGCCCGTTTACACAAAGTATCCATGGCGTTACTCGCAAGCGCCCTGTTTTCGCACTCGGCGCTAGCCGTTGAGTCAAAAGACCCCATCATCCTGACCCTGCACGACTGGACCGGACAACTTATCAATACCGAATTGATGGGTCGAATTCTGCAGAACATGGGTTACAACATTAAATACCAGCAAGCTGATTACATTGCGCAATTCGCGGGACTTGAATCGGGTGACCTTCACGTTGCAATGGAAATGTGGGAAACGACCGGCAAGCAGGCGATGGAAGTCAGTGTCAAGACCGGCGATACCGTAGACCTCGGTGAAACCGGGATGAATGCTATCGAGGAATGGTGGTACCCGATGTACATGAAGGAAAAATGTCCGGGGCTGCCCAATTGGGAAGCGCTGAACGATTGCGCCGAGGCATTCTCAACACCTGAAACCGCGCCCCGTGGCCGTTATCTTGGTGGACCAGTAACCTGGGCTGGATTTGACGATGAACGCGTAGAAGCGTTGGGGTTGGACTACGAAGTGGTTCACGCCGGAACTGACGCTGCACTGTTTGCTGAACTTGAATCTGCCTACCAACGCAAAGCCCCCTGGCTTGGATGGGTTTACACCCCGCATTGGGCTACGGTCAAATTTGAAGGCGAGTTTGTGGAATTTCCCCGTTACAGCGATGCATGCTATGAAGATGCGAAAGTTGGGCTGAACCCAAACATGGCCTATGACTGCGGCAAACCACGGGGATGGATAAAGAAAGTTGGCTGGAAAGGTGGTGAAGCGAAGTGGCCCTGCGCATACCAGGCAGTTCGTAATTTCCGCATCGACAACGCAACCGTAGGGCAATTAATTGTTGAAGTTGACCTTGAAGGCAAGAAAATATCGGACGTGGTTAATGCGTGGCTTGATGCCAATAAGGCTACCTGGGAGCCCTGGACTCAGTGTAACTGAGAATATTCGGTAGTATCTCAACCAAGCAGTTAAGACTCGACAGGCGGCTGGCTAACAGCCGCCTGTCTCACTTTATTAACCCAACTCTTCTCGTGGCTTAACGGGACGGCCGCAACCCAGGTATCACCGCCAGCCAGCGCTATATAGAAAAATGACCAGGACAACGCCCTCCCCTCCACACGCATTACACCTTCAGGGTATCTGGAAGATTTTCGGCGAGGATGCCGACTCGTTTCTTCAGAAATTTGGCCCTTCCCCAGCGGACTCTGATCTTCAAAAGGCCGGGCTGATTGCGGCAGTCCGCGATGCCAGCCTTGATATCCATCGCGGAGAAATCTTTGTCATTATGGGCCTGTCTGGCTCTGGTAAATCAACTCTGGTGCGCTGCATGAGCCGCCTGATCGAACCTACAGCTGGGGAGCTCTTTTTCGAGGGCCAGGACCTGTTGGCGATATCGGAGAAAGAACTCACTGAGATGCGTCGACATAAGATGGGCATGGTATTTCAACACTTTGCGTTACTGCCACATCTTTCGGTACTGGGAAACGTTGCTTTCCCTCTTGAGATCCAAGGTGTTGAAAAATCGGTACGGCAGCAGCGCGCGCTCGACATGATCGAGTTAGTCGGGCTTTCGGGTCGGGAAGATTACTACCCCCGTGAATTATCCGGCGGCCAGCAGCAGCGCGTCGGTATAGCGCGTTCTCTGGCAGTAGAACCGGATGTCTGGTTTCTGGACGAGCCGTTTTCTGCACTGGATCCCCTGATTCGACGGGAAATGCAAGACGAATTCCTTCGCCTGCAAGGATTGCTACGCAAAACTATTGTCTTTATTACCCACGATTTTGATGAAGCGATCCGGCTCGCAGACCGAATCGCCATCATGAAAGATGGTGCAATCATCCAGGTCGGTGCCCCGGAAGACCTGATACTGAATCCGGCAACAGACTACGTTGCAGAATTTACACGGGATGTCTCGCGCGCCAAAGTTCTGTCTGCGAAAACCGTGATGCGCCCGGTCACACCAGGAGAATCGCTGGATGAGACTTTGGCGCACCACACCAAGGTACAGGACCTGGCCCACCGCGCCGTAAATTCTGATCGCCATATGGGCGTGATCGACGATGATGGTGCAATCATCGGTGCGGTAGACAACCAAGCGGTGCTTGATGTGCTCGTTGGGAACGAACCCCCACGGACGAACTGAGTATGGAAGCACGACAGAGCTTCGGTGATGTCGCACGGACACCAGCGTGGTTTTGGGGAATATTCGCGGTCATCGTTACACTGGGGATCATTCTTTTCTTCGCCCAGGATCAGGCCCCTTATCTTGCCAAGTATCCGCGTGATTGGGTCATTCCCTTAAGATTTGTCATCAGTGACTGGATGCAGTGGCTGATAAAGGAGTTTGATCTTGGATTTTTCACATTCAAGGAGCTTACCCGCTCGATTGCCTGGTTACTTGAATGGCCGCTGTCGGCGGCCAACAGCCTCCTGGCTACGGGATTCACTTTTTCTACCGAACCCGGGGCTCCGGTTGTGCTGCCACCAGCACCCTGGACAGCTGTAATCATCATTTTTGGATTACTCGCTTTTCATTTGTCCGGCACAAGACTTGCAGTACTCGTCACCGGCTGCTTTGCCTATCTCGCACTCTTTGGTCAGTGGCACAGCGCCATGATTACCCTCAGTTCGATTGTGATTGCGGTGCCTTTGGGTGTCAGCATTGGCTTTGTGCTGGGAATTGCTGCGTACCGGCATCCGGTATTCGAGAAATGGCTAACACCGGTACTCGACCTGATGCAGACGGTGCCCATTTTTGCCTACCTCGTTCCAGTACTTTTTCTTTTTGGTTTTGGGCCGGTCGCAGCAATGATCGCCACCATGATTTATGCAACGCCGCCAATGGTTCGAGTTACGATCTTGGCGTTAAAACAAGTGCCCGCGGAACTTCTGGAATACGGCAATATGGCAGGCTGCGCGCGTGGGCAACTGCTGCGTAAGATTCAAGTTCCCGTGGCCCAGAAATCTCTGATGGTCGGTGTAAACCAGGTAATCATGCTGTCGCTGAACATGGTCATCATCGCTTCGATGATCGGTGCTGGCGGATTGGGTTTTGATGTACTTAGTTCTCTCAGACGTCTGGCTATCGGTGATGGTCTTGAGGCGGGACTCGCGATCACTTTTCTGGCGATTGCGCTTGACCGCTTGAGTCAGGCTTTCGCGGACCGGCCACAGACTTCCCGACACTCACAAAGTCATCCCTTATTAACCCCTAGCCGATTTACCCTGGCCGCACTGGTCACACTATTGATTTCATGGCCTGCCAGTCACTTCTATCCGGCCCTCGGGGTTTACCCGGAATCTCTGCAAATTACGACCAGTCATTTCTGGGATGATCTGGTCAAGTGGATCAATATCAACTTCTTTGACCAGCTTGAAGCCATTAAAACATTCATCCTGATCAACATCATGATGCCGGTAAAACGCTTTTTACTTAAAACGCCCTGGGTTATCGTGATAGCGGTAATCAGCCTGATAGGGTACCGACTGGGAAGGTTCCGTCTGGCTGTTTTGGGTATGGCGCTTACTGTCTTTATTGCCGCAGTAGGCCTTTGGAGTAAGGCAATGATTACCGTCTATCTGTGCGGCGTGTCTGTGCTTTTTGCGGCATGTATCGGCGTCCCGATTGGCATCCTTGCTGCCAGTAATCCCAGAGCTAACCGAGCAACCCAAGTTGCAATCGATACCTTGCAGACGCTGCCTTCCTTCGTTTATCTGATACCGGTTGTAATGCTTTTTCGGGTAGGAGACTTTGCGGCAATGCTTGCCGTCATTGCCTACTCAGTAGCCCCTGCCATTCGTTACACCATACTCGGTATACAGCAGGTGCCTGCCCATCTGATTGAAGCATCCAGAGCCATGGGCTGCACCCCGAACCAGATTCGATGGCGGGTACAGCTGCCGATTGCCCTGCCGCAGATAATGCTTGGTATCAACCAGACCATCATGATGGCCCTGTCCATGCTGGTGATCACAGCACTGGTTGGGACGCGAGACCTTGGGCAAGAAGTTTATATTGCCTTGACCAAGGCTGATACTGGACGCGGTATCGTGGCTGGAGTCTGTGTGGCATGCATAGCCATCGTCGCCGATCGCTTCATCAGCCAGTGGTCTCGTAAAAAGAAAATGGAACTTGGACTGCCAGCCTAAACCTCCAGAAACAAGGCAATACACATGAGCCGCGACCCTACCAAAATAATCAAGAACCTTGACTACTGGAAAGGGGAAATCTCTCTCGAGCCAGTCAGCGGTGGCATCACCAACCAGAATTTTGCGGTCGCTGACCAGGAGCGCAAATACTTTGTACGCGTCGGCAACGATATACCGTTACATGGAGTCATGCGGTTCAATGAACTGCAAGCGAGCCGGGCGGCCTCTCAGGTGGGTCTGTCTCCACAGGTACTGCACTGGGTGCCAGGCATCCTGGTATTGGATTTCATCGAAGGCAAAACCTTAAGTGACAAAGACGTCAGGCAGCAACACCAACTCGAGCGCATCGTCCCTATGTTGCGCACTTGTCACCAGGAAATGGCGCAAAGCATGCGCGGGCCTGCGCTCATCTTCTGGGTGTTTCATGTCATTCGTGATTACGCAGCCACTCTGGTGGAAGGCAAAAGCCGCATGATGGGCCAGTTGCCCTCCCTGCTCGATAAGAGCCAGCAGTTGGAAAAGGCTGTGGGCCCTGTGAACCTGGTTTACGGCCATAACGATTTGCTGCCAGCCAATTTTCTGGACGATGGTCAAAGGCTTTGGCTGGTGGACTGGGACTATGCCGGTTACAACAGCCCGCTGTTTGATCTGGCGAACCTTGCATCTAACAATGCCCTACCCCCAGAGCAGGAAGACTGGCTTCTTAACAGCTATTTCAACTCCACGGTGCCCCCAGAGATTCGCCACGCCTATGAAGCCATGAAGTGCGCTTCCTTATTACGTGAGAGCCTGTGGAGCATGGTGTCGGAAATTCACTCGACTATTGATTTTGATTTTATCCAGTACACCGACGAGAACCTGGAGAGCTTTACCGCGCAATGGACTGCCTTCCAGGCTCGCCACTAATACACAACACTGATCCTAGCGCACGCCATCTGCTGCGGAACATAGAACATCAACACTGATTGATATGAGTAAATTACCTAGACACGCCCGCGCCATTGTGGTCGGCGGCGGCATTGCCGGCTGTTCCACCGCCTATCATCTCGCCCAAATGGGCTACAAGGACGTGCTGTTGCTTGAGCGTAACCAGTTGACCAGCGGCAGCACCTGGCACGCGGCAGGCCTTGTCGGACAGTTGCGCAGTCAGGCCGGAATCACCCAATTGCTGGGCCACTCCATTACGTTGTATGACCGGCTTGAAGTCCAGACCGGGCTCGCAACCGGCTGGAAGATGAACGGAGGACTGCGGCTGGCCTGCACTGAGGCGCGGCTGACTGAGATACAGCGCCAAGCCACCACGGCACGTAGCTTCGGCCTTGAGATGCACCTGCTAACCCCCGGTGAAGCCAAGGACCTGTGGCCAGTAATGGATATCAGTGACGTGATCGGCGCGGCCTTCTTACCAACCGATGGCCAGGCCAGCCCTTCAGATATCACCCAGGCGCTGGCTAAAGGCGCCCGTGATGCCGGAGCGGCCATAGTCGAAGGAGTGACCGTTACCGCTGTTCGCTCCGAGAACGGCCGGGTAAAAGGGGTAGACACCACTTCGGGGGTCATCGACTGCGAAGTGCTGGTCAACTGTACTGGCCAGTGGGCGCGCGAGTTCGGCCGTCTGGCGGGCGTTAACATTCCACTGGTTTCGGTGCAGCACCAATACCTGATTACCGAGCCCATTGAGGGGGTAAGTCCTGATCTGCCTACGCTAAGAGATCCTGATCGGCTGACCTACTACAAGGAAGAAGTAGGAGGACTGGTTATGGGTGGGTACGAACCGAACCCAATCGGCTGGGCACAACAGGGCTTTCCCGATCAATTCGCCTTCTCGCTGCTTAACTCCGACTGGAATCACTTTGAGGAGTTGATGGCACTGGCCTTGCCACGCGTGCCAGCACTGCAACAGGCAGGAATCAAGGAACTGCTGAACGGCCCCGAAAGTTTTACCCCCGATGGCAATTTTATTCTCGGCGAAGCACCGGAACTCGCTGGCTATTTTGTTGCCGCAGGTTTTAACGCCTTTGGCATCGCTGCTGGCGGCGGTGCCGGGCAGGCACTTGCGCAGTGGATTATCGGCGGTGAACCACCCTATGACCTGTGGCCAGTGGATATCCGCCGCTTCGGCAAGCCGCACCATGATATAGGCTGGGTACGCAATCGCACCTACGAAATGTATGGAAAACACTACACCATTGCCTGGCCGTTTGAGGAGCACGATTCCGGACGACCTTTCCGACGATCGCCACTTTACGAATCACTGCGGGCGCAGGGTGCCTGCTTTGGTGAAAAACTGGGCTGGGAGAGGCCTAACTGGTTTGCGCCCGAAGGTGTGGAACCTGAAGATGAATATTCTTTTAACCATCAGAACTGGCTGCGCTACTCAGCCCTTGAGCACGAGGCTGCCAGAGAACGGGTTGCGGTCTTTGATCAAACCTCTTTTGGCAAGTTCATGGTCACCGGTACCGATGCCTGTGCGGCCCTTGAGTGGATCTGTGCCAACCGTATCGATCGCCCGGTCGGCTCTGTCATCTACACCCAATTGCTTAACAGCCGCGGCGGTATCGAAAGCGATCTGACCGTAGCGCGAATCGACAGCGACCGTTTTTATATGGTGACCGGAACCGGTTTCGTCAGCCATGATTACCACTGGATCCGACGCAACATTCCAACTCATCTGGATGCCAGTATCACCGATGAGACCGATTCCTTGAGTGTGTTGTCACTGATGGGCCCCCAAGCCAGGGAAGTGCTAAGCCGCGTCACGACTGACCCTGTCGACAACGAGACTTTTCCCTTTGCCAGGGTGCGCCATCTGCAGGTAGGCGATAGTCCTGTCACCGTATTGCGCCTGACCTATGTGGGCGAACTGGGATTTGAACTGCATATCCCGGTGGATAATGCCCTTAAGGTCTACCAGGCGCTGATGTCGGCTGGGGCCGATCTCGGAATACACAACGCCGGTTATCGCGCGATCGAGAGTCTGCGGCTGGAAAAAGGCTACCGCGCCTGGGGCGCTGATCTTTCGCCCGATCACACGCCACTGGAGGCAGGACTCGGCTGGGCGGTAAAACTGAAAAGCGATATCGATTTTCTGGGTAAAGCCGCGCTACAACAACAACGCTGTGATGGGCTGAAAAAAGTAATGGCCTGCTTCACTGTACAAGACCCGCAGATCAATCTGATCGGACGCGAAACACTGTACCGCAATAGCGAACGGGTGGGCTGGCTGACCAGTGCCGGCTATGGTCATACGCTTGGCTGCAGTATCGGCTACGGTTACGTGCGTAACGCAAGTGGTGTCGACCATGATTTTCTAAGAAATGGCGAATACACTTTGGAGGTAGCCGGAATCCAGGTGCCCTGTGCAATTCATCTGGAACCGCTGTATGACCCGACCATGGCTCGAATTCGTGCATGAGTGATTCCAGCATCAGAAAATTCAGTCACTATTCAGCATGCCCGTTATAGCTATAACCCTGGATCCCCAGATGATTGCAGTGGTTAAAAAGCGCCGTACTCTCATCCTCGGCCCGCAAGACCAGGGCAATCTTTCGATCGACGACATTCGCAAGAGCTATAACCACGAACGGGCATGGTGGAACGCCATAAAGCCAAAGATGGACAGCGTGGAAGAGTTATCGGTGCCTGGCCCCGTGAGAGATATCGCGCTGCGGATCTATCGACCTTTCAATCAGAATCCGCGCCCTACCCTGCTTTACCTGCACGGTGGGGGATGGGTCGTGGGAAACCTGGACACCCACGACCGAGTCATGCGCCTGTTAGCGCAATTCTCCGGTGCAGCTGTCGTTGGCATCGATTACGCACTTTCGCCGGAGCACAAGTTTCCGGTCGCCATCAACGAGACGCTGGCAGTCATTCAATGGCTGGAAAGCTCGGGCCGCAACCACGGTCTTGACCCCACCCGCCTGGCATTGGGCGGTGATTCTGCGGGCGCCAACATGGCTGTTGCTGCGACCCAGTTGCACCACCAACGACACCACCAGGCGATACGGTTCCTGTTACTTTATTATGGGGCGTATGGCCTGACAGACTCGTGGTCATGGCAGCAATACGGTAATGCCGACTACGAGTTTACCCGCGAGGAAAAAGCGTTCTACCTGGACAGTTATCTTGCGAACCCGAGCGATCATGCAGATTCACGTTTTAATGTGTTGAACGGAGATATCGTATGCCTGCCGCAGGCCTTTATCGCCGCCGCCGAGTGCGATCCGTTGCACGACGACTCTGTTGCTTTACATGAGGCCATGAGAAAGACCGATAGGCCTGCACACCTTGAGGTCTATCCCGGTGTTCTACACAGTTTTATTCACTACAGTCGCTTACTGGATAAAGCAACCCAAGCCCTGCGCGACGGCGCACATGCACTGGCTAAAGCGCTGGGCTGAGACCCGCATGTTACGGTGAATCAGCCTCCACCCGATGGGCCATCCTCAAACAGGTGCAAACGCTTTTTTTAAAGGCCCGCCGTCGCCGTTCCCAGAAAAACCTGATTTTCTGGCTGCCCGCCATTTACGACCCGCTGCAGATTATCCGCTACGAACTTCCATCGTCGTTCCAGTTGCTCTGGCGCCGCTGCACTCTCGTGGGCGCTGAGAATGACATTGTCAAGATCTTGGAATGGATAATTACAGGGCCACACATCTTTTTTGTCATTACCAATATAGTTGTACCAAACGTCGAGGACAGCGCCACCAATCGACCGATCCTTAAGTGCCTGGTAAAGAGCCTCTTCCTCTATGATCCGGCCACGGCTCACGTTAATGATCACGCTGTCGGGCTTCATCCTGGATAATTGGGGCGCCCCTATCATGCCTATGGTTTCTTTATTCATATCACAGGCCACCACAACGAAATCACTTTCAGCGAGTAATTGATCGAGTTGGTTGGTGCTTCCCAGCCAATCAAGTGGGGGTATGGCTTTGTGTTTCGATCGACGGATTGCGATCACTCGCATACCAAAGGCCGCAGCGCGGTGCGCAACCTCTTTACCGATATGTCCGTAACCCACCACGCCCACCGTCCGATTGCGAATTTCTCCGTGATACTCGGATGAGCCGGGCTGTCTGCCGCCCCATCCTTCAGCCCGAAAACGTTGGTCAATATGGCGCAATCCAATTTTGCTTTCGAGCATAGCGCAAAGGACAAATTCGGCGATCGTGGTTTCATGTTCATAGCAATTACACACAGGAATACCATTTGGCATCGTTTGGGGTGAACAAAAGTCATATCCGGTCCACGGAATCTGAAACATCTTCAGTTTCGGTATCTTCGGCCAATTTGGCGTGGGTATCTTTCCGCCAATGATGGCATCTGCCTCAAGCGCCATGGCAATAAACTCATCGGGCCCATTGCGCGACGGATCCCACACAAGTATTTTCCAATCATCGTTTAATTCCGCTCTTAAGAGGTGTTCGTACTGAACAGCAATCCGACCTTGTATTAATGCAGTTGGCAAGACATTTTCTCCGTATTGATTCGATAAAAATAACGTAAGGCGGGATGCTGAAGTAAAACACATCTACCTAATTACGCCTCACTAACCAACTAGCTGTGAAACTGTCGTGTGGTGCAGTCCTACGCACTCACGGCTGAATATGAATTTACGCCTGAAGAAAAAGGGTTCTACCTCGAAAACTACCTTACCGAGGAGAAAGACCGGGATGATTCCCGCTTCAAGGAGCTGAACGATAATATCAGTTGTCTGCCACAAGTATCTATTGGCGGTGCCAAGTGCGATTCCCTGCATGACCGCGCGAATGCGCTGAAAACGGCTCTTGGATAAAACGGGCCCAGCCTACCAGTCAAAGAGCGGCGCGTTTGGCCACTGAGGCGATCCGCTGCATTTCACGGACCACCGGTTTTTCGATCAACTTGCCATCGACAACAACCAGCCCTGTATTGGCCTCCTCGAACGCCGCCAGGATTTTCTGCGCTTTGGCAACTTCTTCAGGCGATGGGGTAAACACTTCGTTCAAGGCGCTGATCTGCTTGGGATGTACCGCACCCTTACCACTGAAACCTAGATCTTTGGCCAGTTGTGCCTGGGCTTTCATGCCTTCCAGATCATCCAGATCCAGGTACGGGACATCCACCGCATCTACGCCGACACTGGCTGCCGCGTGAACCACGCGTGAGCGCGCATAAAGCAACGGCTCCCACGCATTTTTACAGCGTAAATCTGCAGACATATCAACCCCGCCAAAAAACAAAGCATCAATCCTGGAGCTAGACCTGGCGATGTCAAAGACAGCCTCAAGCCCTGCGTTCATTTCGATGATGATATGCAAACGGGTATCGTGGCCCCGCTCACTCAGCAGGTCATCCAACCAGATCACTTCGTCCGGGGAAACCACTTTGGGCAGCATCAGAGCCGGTGGCGGTGTATCAGTTGCCAGAATTGCCTTGACGTCATCAAGACCCACGGCTGATCGCAGGCAATTGATTCGAACGATACGCTCGACCCCATCATCCGCCTGCGGTTGTGTAAAAAGCGCTATGGTCTTCTCACGCGCCTCGTCCTTATCGTGAGGCGCAATACCATCTTCCAACTCGACACAAACAATGTCCGCTCCACAGGCGAGCGCCTTGGGATACAACTCGGGTCTTAAGCCTGGGGCGAAGATAAAACTGCGTCGAGGCCGAACTATCTCCTGGTCGCGGGCTGTCATTTTTTCCCCTATCGAATGGTTAGTAAGAGCGCGGCAGACCCAGTACATGTTGGGCCACGTAGCTCAGAATCAAATTAGTTGATATGGGTGCCACCTGGTACAAGCGCGCTTCTCGAAATTTTCTCTCCACATCATATTCCTCGGCAAAGCCAAAACCACCATGGGTCTGCACGCACATCTCTGCTGCGGCCCAGGAAGCATCTGCTGCCAGCATCTTGGCAAGATTGGCCTCTTCACCTGGGTTCTCGCCCGCATCATAAAGGCGGATAGCTTCTCGTAACACCAACTCCGCCGCACGCATCTGCGCATAGGCTCGGGCGATAGGAAACTGTACCCCCTGATTTTTGCCAATGGGCCGGCCAAAGACAGAACGCTCGCTGGCATAGGCAGTGGCTTTTGCAATAAACCACTTGGCATCGCCAATGCACTCGGACGCGATCAGAATCCGCTCGGCATTCATGCCTGATAATATGTAACGAAACCCTCGGCCTTCTTCCCCAATCAGGTTGTCGACCGGCACGTGCATATCATCAAAGAAGATCTCGGTGGTCGCGTGATTCATCATGGTACGGATCGGGCGGATAGTCAGCGTTTTGCCCCGAGCTTCGCGCATATCTACCAGCAACACCGAAAGACCGTCAGTTTTTTTCTGAACCCCTTCGCGCGCTGTGGTACGACACAACAGGATCATCAGATCTGAATACTGGGCACGGGAAGTCCAGATCTTCTGACCGTTAACCACATAGTGGTCGCCTTCACGGCGCGCTGTGGTATGCAATGCGGTGGTATCAGTCCCACTGGTCGGTTCGGTGACAGCAAAGGCCTGCAGCCGCAGTTCGCCGCGGGCGATGGCCGGCAGATATTGCTGTTTTTGCGACTGCGAACCATGGCGCAACAGTGTGCCCATGGTGTACATCTGCGCATGACAGGCTCCGGCATTGCCGCCAGAACGATGAACCTCTTCGAGAATCGCCGCGCCGGCTGACAAAGGCAAGCCAGAGCCGTCGAACTCTTGGGGAATGAGCGCGCTCAGAAACCCGGCCTGAGTCAACGCATCCACAAACTCGTGTGGATAAGCCTGCTCGCGATCGCTTTTACGCCAGTACTCACCGGGAAAACCCTCACACAGGCGGGTTACGCTATCGCGGATCTCCGGATGATCCAGCACATAGGTTGGGGGTTTAGTACTCATGAGTCATGAATCCTGATTTTCGGATGTTGTGGACCAAAGCGTTATTGCTTTATCGCACTGTTGCAGTCAAACCTAACGACTAGGCAGCAAACTCTGATCGGACTGATTCGCCGTGCTGGTCAAGCAGGGGGACAAGAGTTGGGCGTTCGCCATCCGTCGCCACTGGCAGATCCGCCATATTAACCTTGGTGCCGCCAAAATCGGCGACAAGGTTTCGAATCAGTTGATGGCCAGACAGATCCTCGACGCTGCTCAAGCAGGCATTGGCTATTTTTGCATCGTCCAGCAACTGGATCATCTGATCAGCAGAATATCTGCCAAACACGCCATTGATTATCTCGTCCATCGCTTTACGATGCTTGACCCGCTCAGTGTTATTCACAAAACGTGCATCAGCGCCGAGCTCGGGCTGACCCAATATGGCACCACAGAAACTGCACCACTCACGATCACTCTGGATCGCAATCAGAATATGGCTGTCCTCTTTAACCGTGTATGCCCCATAAGGCGCAATCAGCGGGTGTGTCAGTCCCATTCTTTGCGGTGCACCACCAAGGTAACGATGCGCCAACAGCGGAAAATTCATGAAATCCGCCATGACATCGAACATGGCAATAGAAATGTCGACTCCTGTCCCAGTGCGGCCACGCTGAATCAGCGCCCGCAGAATCGAAGAAAACGCCGTTTGGCCAGAAGCAATGTCGCAGATGGAAATGCCCACCCGTGCCGGTTGCTCCTGCGTGCCATTAATGGCACAGATCCCACTTTCAGCCTGTACCAGAAAATCGTAGGCTTTCTTCCTGGCGCCCAGACCAGACGAGCCATACCCATTGATCTCACAGGTGATGAGGCCAGGGTTGTGTTCACGCAGCACCTCACCACCAAAACCGCGGCGGGTAAGCGCCCCCGGTGCGAGGTTGTGCAAAAACACATCGGCGCGTTTAAGCATAGACCGCAACAGCGCTTCATCAACGTCTTGGTTGAGATCGATACAAATAGACTCCTTGCCTCGGTTCAGCCAAGAGAAAAAAACACTTTTTCCATCGGCGCCTTGGTCGTACCCTCGCGCAAAATCTCCTTCGGTGCGCTCCACCTTAATCACTCTGGCCCCGGCATCGGCCAGCATCAAACCGCAATACGGGGCAGCAACCGCCTGCTCCATTGATACCACCAGCAATCCGGCCAGTTCCTGATCTAATCCCATATCGTAAGGTTTTCCTGATTCATTCAGACGAATAAAGGGCTTGTAGCCACAATACATTGAACTGTATCACTCCAATCAGACCCGGGTATTTTATCTACGGCCCGACCCAGGATATTGGAGTTTGTCTTTTTACCTATTGGTTTTTCTGTTGGGTTTTTCATTACCGTTATATTTTGCAGATTAGCTAAATCCAGAACTTGTCCCGCACGATCGCGCTGCGATCCCCGTCGGGAACCTTGGCTTTCAACACAGTCCCCCCGCCCCAATGTTCCCGTTTAACCATCGCGATAGTCACGTTTGTGTCAAAGTCTGGCGACCAGGTGGAAGAAGAGATACACCCAGCGATATTGCCTGTGGAATCATGCAAAGGCCATGGGTGATTGATCGCAGGTACCGCTGGCCCAGCAAGCGCGAGTGCTCGAATCTGCTTTGCTGGTTCTTGCAGTTCTAACAAGGCTTTACGACCCAGAAAACCTGTGGCACTGTCGAGATTACAGTATTTGCCCAGACCTGCCTCAAAGGGCGTGTGATCCATGGTGATATCGCTGCCAAAAGAGAGCAGGCCCGCCTCGATCCGCTCGATCAGATTGGGGCAACCCGCCCGGACATCAAGATCTTTACCGGCCTCAAATAATGCATCCCAAACGGCTTCTCCGTATCCGCTGCCATCCAGGTACAACTCAAACCCGCCTTGGTGAGACCATCCGGAGCGGGCAATGATCATATCCTTACCCTGAAAATTAATTGTCTTGTGCCGAAAGAATCCAGTACGGACGATCTCTTCCCCAAATACACGGCAGACCAATTCATCTGCTTTTGGACCCTGAATCGCGAGTGGTGAAACATCCGGCTCAAAGACCTCGACATCGAGGCCAGACCCTGCCGCAAGGCCCTTGCAGTAAAGCAACATGTCTGAATCTGCCAACGACAGCCAGTAACGATCCTGACCCAGACGTACGGCAACAGGATCGTTCATCATTTTACCGGCACTGTCGACCATAGGCACGTAGTAACATTGATCATCTTGCATCCGTGACATATCACGCGGTGTCGTCATCTGTACCAGTCGTAACGCGTCTGGGCCTCTGATCTCAACCTGGCGCTCACAGGAGACATCCCAGACCTGGACCGCTGTCTTAAGGTGTCGATAATCTTCCTCGGGCGTCTGGTAATAAGACGCCAGTCGCATATGGTTATAGATCGTGTATGCCTTCGCTCCAGCACTATCTACACGATTGGAAAATGGCGTTCTACGAAGGCGAATCGATGGTGTCAGATAGGGCATAGACATGGGCTAAGATCTCACGGAAAAATTGAGCGGCGCAACCATACTGTCCGGTCGGTCTAGACGCCAGTATGGGGCAAATGATAACTTGAGTAGTTTTCAATATCCGCGAAAGTGTCAGTTCAGTCAATATCCCATACACTTTTGAGCGTCATGCTTGGGTGATCCCACCCCTTTGCATCATTTCAGCCTAAAAGGAGTGGCAGATGCCAACCAAATTCCTAAGTCCGGCACAAATCGAACACTTCTCTCGGCACGGCTTTTTACCACCAGTTCGCATTCTGGACGAATCCGAGGCGCGGGCCCTGCGCGCCGAAGTTGAACAGCTCGAGACAAACTATCCGAAACTCAAAGGACAGCTGGATTTCAAGGCGAATCTCATACTCCCGTGTATAGACCGGCTTTC
>MPMF02009243.1_pt1 | contig 16916 bp, 21 predicted proteins | sample 1617271 | NCBI WGS metagenome assembly MPMF02 (sample SAMN05944812, study PRJNA350692) | marine metagenome | biome: marine; feature: ODZ; material: water; isolation source: 120 m water sample prefiltered with 30 um filter, filtered on to 0.2 um... | place: Pacific Ocean | collected 2012-04-09... | reverse complement strand
ACGCCAGAGCAGGCCATGGCCATCTACGAACGCATGAACAGCGACAAACGTGGCAACCGCGACTCTGGTTTCGACCTCTTCTACCTGCAAGCAGTAACAGGAACGCGGATACAGGAAGTAGCAGGCTTAAGGCGCTGCGATTTCACCGAGAGAAACTTCGACGGCAAGAGCTACAAGTGCATTGAGGTCGTGCGATGGAGAGGCAGGGGAATCGCCGTGATGGGAGACCGGGGAGGTCTTAAGAACCCACAGTCCGAGCGAATCGTGCCCTTGCCTCTTTGTGCAGAAGCGATCTGGCAAAAGCATTCGGAACCAAAGAACCAAGCCCCAGCGTACCCTAGAGAGGAGCCCAAGACGGAGAGGGCTCACTGGGGCGACAACCTGGCGAGAAGGATGCGGGACAAAGTCCCCGATTTCCCTGGGACGCACGCTTGGCGAGAAACATTGATCAACAACCTGCTGAACAGCTCTGTTCCAGTCAGAATCGTTGAGATGGTCACGGGCAAGACAGGGAACACGCCCCTCTCGCAATACACATCTGACGACCTGCCATCGATGGCTAAAGCGATCGGCATCCACGCCGAACATCTCAACTTCCCTACTTACAAATAGTCAGGTTTTCAATGGATAAACCTAAAACTGCTGCTGAATATCTAGATCTTGAAAGCGATAAGTAGGCCGACCAGTACCAAATCCTACGTTCACAACGGCGTCCGAACTGAAGACACCTTCATTCCACGCTCGTCTGAGCTGGCTTGCAGAGCAGCTCAAAGTCTTACAGGCTTCAGAGCTATCCATCCATTCAGAGTCTTGCTGAGAGATTGCATCCATTAGCACTGTCAAAACCTGCTGAATAATGGTCATCCATTCACGACAATCCTGAGGCAATGGATCTGCTGAGAACTGTGGAGCTGAAGCTTGAGCATATGGCGGAGCTTGTAGACAAGTGGAAATATGCGCCAGTCACAATCACCAGTGGATATGAGCAGCTTGAGCTAAGGATATAAACCATTGAAGGGTGTCCATCAATCAGACAAAAGAAAAGCCCAGCAAAGCTGGGCTACTTCCTAAATGGAAGAAATCATCTCAGACCTAATGGAGCCATGCATTTGTTGGTATTTGGAATTCTGACCGCGAGCTTGTTCGACTGATAGCGAATCTTCATACAGTCTTGGGGGAGGTCGGGATGGTTCTTCTTAACTTCACTAGCGATTAAGAGGGGGATGACTTTATTGGCTGTAGGGGTGATTTTACGTAAAGCAACGGTCGAGGCCTTCGATATTGCCTTATTCATCTTCTTATCGCTAAGTGCTTTGTCTAAACCACCAATTGCCCATTTGCCTCCAACTTTTACGGAAGAGCTTTTCTTGATAGCAAGATTATTGGCAAATTTAAGATTCAGTCGAACACGTGGATTCTTCCAAACAACGTCAGGACAGGCGCGATCAATAAAACCGCCAGGGCCTGGCACATCTGCTTCGCATAGCAGAGTTTGATAACCACTAAACCTTGCAATTAAAGCAATACCATTCTTTATGGCTTTCGAACTTAACTTGCCATCCATATCCCCCTGAAGCCTGACATTTACATCAAGCGGAGTTGATCGGTAAGTGTAGATGTTTTTACCAGCGATCTTGGTGTTGGTTATCTTCTGGGTACCAGGAAGTCCCTGAATCTTCTTCGGTCCAATTCGCCAAAATAGTCGAGTCCCTTTCTTACGACGCTTAACCTTGACGACTGATCTTGATAGCGCCGGGTTAATAAGCTTAACAATACTCTTATTGGAGCAAACAGCTTTAATGTTCTTAGATGTGAACTGGATGTCGCATCCTTGGTCCGATAGGTGCTTAAGCGCCTTTAATGCGTCAGGTTGACTTACAGCATGCGCACCTTGGAAAGGCATCATTGTTGCTGAGCTAGCAGCCACAGCCGCAAGAAGAGTCGAAAGACCCTTGCGAGTCAAACATTGGAAGGGCATGTGAATGAAGATGAGTGGAGCAGTCAACAAAGACTCTTACGTGAAAGCACCATTGAGCTTTGACGAGAACTAAAGCCTAGGCAAAGCAAACATGAACGAGAATGACGTAACTATTTCTTCCAAAGTGGAAGCAATTATGAAGAATTCAATAGCACTATCGAGTTCTTAGTAGAAACGGATGGCAGCCACTATTTACACTAATGTTGTTGAGATTGCTTGGAACAATGCTGCTTATGCAGCCACAAGCAATAGTGCTCGACAATCAGACGGATAATCTAAGCCTGACAAATAAAGCACAGCTATCCCAGAATATTTACATCAACCCAAATCTTATCAGGCAAAAGCCAGCCATAAACCCTAATCTATTAAAACAGATTCAACAAACGCGTGAGGTGTCAGAAACTGAATCTGGTAGCGAAATAGAGACTCCCGAGGAAGTGGATGAGCTCTCCGATGAAACAGATGAAGTATTAGTCGAGGCGGAAGAGACTATATCTGATGAAGTTGTCGAAGAAGAAATCATCGTTGAGGACGATGAAGATAATGATGAAATCTCTGATGACTCCGAAGAGGAAGATCTAGAGGAGACACCGGACGAACCGATTAATGATGAAATGAGAGTCATAGAGGAAGGTTCAGAAGAAAAACTGTTAGAATGCAAAGGAGAAACCTTTGGGGAGAAACTTGCATGCTCTTTTTTAGATAGCCTTAAAGAGTCACTATCCAAATAGCTCCATTTCAAATAAACTACGAAAAACCACCATGGCTAACTTCTCGACTCTGCTGAAAGCCCTGGGGACTTCGGCAATGATTGCTGTTTGCACTACAAGTCTTTTACCACCTGCAGCCTACGGCAACCTCTCCCCCAGACAACAAAAATCTCTTAATGACAAGGGTAAGTACAGTAAGTGCCCCAAAGATGCGCCTTGCTATCTGCTCGAAACAAAGCTTCTTGCCGCAAAGGTTGCTGACCCAAGCGAAATGGGAGGCGATGAGAACTATATTCTCCCAATGTGGATTATTATCGATGGAATGACGGTGAACCCGTTCAAGGATCCCAACCTAAGAGTTGATTCCGACTATAAGTTTAGAGTGAATGTAAGCAAACGAACGATTGGTAACCTTGGTCCTGCCTTTAAAGATAGGAAGACTGGAACATGGGTCAAGGCAAAAGATGGCCGTGCGCGCTATTCCAAGTTTCACAACAAAGATTATGTGATTCCATTGTCGCGTGAAAAATGGACGGATTCAGAGGGATTACTTTTCACTGTCAATATGATGGAGCATGACAACAGCAAGAGGAAGTATATTGATAGAATCTACTACCAACAGGCTGTATCTGCGAGAAATAGTGTATCCCCTGACTCACGCAGATTTGCTCAAAGCCTAAAGGTTCCAACAAAATATGGAAATGCAACTGAAGCGACACTCAAGTTTGCCAAAGAAGCGATTCCTATGGCAGTAAAGATCGGTGCAGCAGCTAAAAGTGGTGGGGCAACAGCAGCAGCTGGTGCAACAACAAATAAGGATATTGAGCGCGTAGTACCAATGTTCAAATCTCTATATAAAGGCCTTGCCGCTCTGGACAAAGATGATGTGGGTAAAAACGCAACAATATTCATTCCATTTAATTCGCTTAAAAACGGCAAGATGCGCAAGGACAAACTTTGTGCAAAAACCGATCCTACAGCAAGTAATACAGGAAAGTTCTGTATTCGTATAGGGACTACTCTGAAAAAAGTAAGCAATAAGACAAAACCGTCCTCATTCGATCGGCAGAAGACAGGATCGTCATCAAGCAAGTCCGGTGTCTCAGCTAGCAAGAAGTCTGGGTCAGCCAAAAATAATGTCGTTAAGGCCTGCAAGAAAGGCAAGTCCTTAGGACTATGGAACTGGGCATATAACGACAACAAGTTGACCTATGGAAAAATCTCATCTAGCGGCAAAAGTTATTTTCTGAAAACAAAAGGTCCTGAGATGTCGAAGGCCGCTCCCTCCAAGTCTCCTTTTAATGTATTGATGTATAGCGATGGAGAAGGGCAGTTTGGTCGTTACCTTCTTAATGCCAAAACGGGTAAGTCACTGGAAACAGTTAACAAGACGGGCTTAGCTGCTTACACAGGACAAAGCAAGTGTGGTAGCAGTGACCAACGATGGAATGTAATACCTGTGGGACCAGGTCTCTTTGTGATCCAAAATAAAAGGACAAAGGGTTTCTTGATGCATCAGTGGGATGGTTCCTTTGTGGCCAAAGGTTCATCTATGCAAAGCGCTGCGAGATTCCGTTTTACGCCAATTAGGTGATTCCCACTCGTCAAGAAAGAAACACCCTCTCTATCACCTAATTCACCATGTATTACGACGCATGAGCTTAGGCGAAAAGGCCACCAGCTGTTTGAAACAAATACGTAAATTCATACGTTTAAACTAACTTTCATGTCCCCGCAAACAAGCGGGGACTTTTTAATGGCTTGAGATTCAGGAAAGAGTTACTTGTTGCATGAAAAGTGTTCCCAGAGGTACTTTGACTATGAAAAGAGCTTAGAAACTAATGGCAAAAATGTATCAGAGCAAACATTCATGAATATAATAATATCAGGCGTGATTGTCAGCATTATTATTTAAATAGGAAGCCTTCCGGGTGCAATGAAAAGTGCTCAGTAAAATAGACCTTCAGATGGAATGTATATTTCAAGAGTTTGCACTAAGCAACAAAGAACAATCTCACGAACTCTTATGATTTGCAGCCATTAAGCAATTGCTGATCTTAAGAAGAAGCGTCATCTTAATCACTGGTAAAACCTAAAGTAAATCATCAAGGTATTTCGCAATAGCGCTATTTCTTATTTGAAATAGATAGATCTAATCTATTAGATTGTCATTATTTAAATTGCTTTCTAGTTCTGATACCTGTCTGTAAAAGTCAGTATAAAATCTAATAAAGGTTGGCGAATTGTTATGCCCAACGATCCATGATCTGTTTAACAACCACTTGCTCCATCCCCACCTGCAAAACCACCACAAGTGGCAGGGCCAACAACACCCCTGGTAGACCCAACAAGGCGCCCAAGCTCAGTTGAGCCATTAATGCCACGGTGGGGAGCAGGTTGACCGTACGCCGCAATAACAGGGGGGTGAGCAAAAACGCCTCAAGATTCTGCAAAATCAGCCGCAACACCAGCACTTGCAGCATTAGTAGTGGTGAAACAAGCAGGGCCATTGCCAATGGGAGCAGGGAGGCGGCCGTTGGCCCAATGGTGGGGACGAAGGTCAGCAAGCCGCAGACCAAGGCACTCAATAGGGCCAGAGGAACCTTGAGCAGTGCAAGCCCTGCCCAAGTGAGCACAAACACACTGCTGGCTGAGATTGTCATCCCAGCCAGCCAGCCACCAAGAGCTAAACGGCATTGATCAAGCAATTCAGCCATCTCCTGTCGCGCAGGCCGAGGCGTTGCAGCAATCACCATTTGGCGATGGGAGGCAGGGTCTAGCGCCAGCAAGACAGCCAGCAGGCTCATCAATAACAACTGAATTAGGCTGTTGGCGGCTCCGCCTGCAACACCAAGCAATTGAGAGCCCAAGGGTTGGATACGCTCCCAGCTGAACTGTTCGGTAAAAGACTCTTCCAGATTGATCAGCCGCGGGTTGCTGACCAGCATCGATTTCAGCTTGGTCACCAGGGTGGGCACGAGGTTGCCCAACTCTTGAACCTGGGTGATCAACTCAGGCACCAGCAGCTGGAAAACCAAGGCACCGCCAAGCAGCAGCACCACCAGCACCACTGCTAGAGAAAGGGGACGAGGCCAGGAGAGGCGGTCCTGAAGTTTCTCAATTAGGACATCAAGTGCTACTGCTAGTACCACTGCTCCAAACAGCACCAACAACACCCAACGCAACTGCCAGGTGAGCAAAGCCAGGACCACCAGAGTGAGTGCGACAAGAAGGGTGCGGGCATTCATGGCGCCAATCGCTTTTTCTTCAAGGGATCAAGCAAATCGTGGATGACCACCTCGCGAATTAACACTTGCAGCACGACGGCGAGTGGCAGCGCCAACAGCAGGCCAAGAGGACCAAACACCACTGTGAATACAAACTGGGCTGTGAGAGTCAGCCCAGGCAACAATTTCACCTGGTGATGCATCACTGATGGAGTGATCACATAACTTTCCAGGTTCTGAATCACCACATAGAGCCCAAGTACAGCGACTGCTTTCCAGGGTGCATCAAGTAGCGCTACCGACATCGGAAAGATCGTGCTCAAGGTAGGCCCCACATTTGGGATCACGTTGAGCATCCCAGCAAGCAAGGCATTCGCCATCACCAGCTTTATCCCAAGCAGAGAAAGGCCGATTGCGGCAAGCAGGGACACGCAAAAGGAACTGATCAGTACACCCACCATCCAGCTGCTCAGCGCATCTCCGCATTGGTTCAGGATCGAGCGGGCTCGTCGCCTATAAAACGAAGGTAATAACGAGATGGCTACATCTCTGTATTCCGTCGGTTGTATTGCCACCATCAAGCTCATCGCCAACACAAACAGGAGTTGCACCAAGCCGCTGCCGAGGTTGCCTGCAAGGCCCAGAAGGCCTTGCAGGCCTTCCCTCACTCCTGAGGCCAAGCTTGCACCATCTGGTAATGCGTTTAACCCATTTGCAAATAGCTGTTCTTCCCAGCCACCCTTGTTGTTGTCAACTCAATAGACCATTTCTGAGGTTTGGTTGATGGCGCCGATGGCCAGCTTCCAGAGTTCCTTAGCTGCTGAAGGAAGTTGTAAAAGCAATTGGTGGAACTGCTCTGTAAAGGGGGGCACCACAATTGCGGTCGCCATACTCACAACAAGCACAAGACCGACCAAGCAGATCAGGAGGGCCATGCTGCGAGGCATGGGTTTCCTTGAGCGCAGCTCACCCACCAGAGTGCAGAGAGCCATGGCAAGAACAACGCCTGCAAAGAGGTGGATGAGCACCTCTCTAAGGCTCCAAAACAGCACACCTGCGGCCATCAGTGCAGCCAGAGCAAGCCATTGGGAGAATTTCACCCGTCTTGAGGCGGCAGCCTTTGCATTCTCGCCTTAGTTTTGGGAGTAGCCCAGACCGTTGCAAGCTGCATAGCGTTTGGCAAAACGCATGAAGCGTTCAAAATCCTCTTCTGATTTCCAGATGTAGGTGACTTCAAGTGCGCTTGGTTTGCCATTCACAAAACGTGCATTCACCTCACGCGTCACGAGTTCGCCTTCTTCGTCGATCATGAACATGCCGGTGATACCTGCCCACGTTTCCGGGGCCATGATCTCTGGCTGATCAAAGACAAAAAGAGCTCTGCCGGTACGGCCGTCACTACTGCGTGTGAGTTTGATGTCGGGAACGACAGGTTCATCAACACCACGTTTGAACTGAATTGCCGCAGTTTTGTTCTCTTTAGCCATTGATCTCTACGACAAGATATGGATCTTACGTTGAGCTCATAACCAGCTGTGGCTTAGGGCTTGATCTGACAAGCTCTCGTTCAATCAACATCTCAGCGGCTTTGGTTGTGTTAAGTCCGCAAAGATCCACGCTTTGTCTTTGAGGGGTTCTGCTTAGTTCGTAGTCATAGCAACGGTCGTAGTAATCCAACATGGCGCGACAGGCTTGGTCCCAGTTCTCAAGAGCGATTGCATCCAAGGCCTGTCGTGTGCGCTGTGGGCCTAAACGGCGGCTGATGCGTTGGGTCGCTTCCTGCAAAGCCTCACGTCCATGCTGGCCATACACATCAACCAGTTGAGTAACCCGTTCATCAAGTGAACGGTTGATCTCCAGCACTGGTGCCATTTGCATCTGATGGAAAAGTGCTCGTGGGATTCTGCAGCGACCCACCTGTGAACTTTCCGCTTCCAGCCAGATTTCATCAGCAGAACTGTTTTGACAGCGCTGTAAACCTTCGGCAAGGAGATTTTCGTAATGTTCAGTGCTTGGTTGTGGGGGTAAGCCCAAACCCCCAAAGCTGCTGCCCCGATGGTTCGCCAAACCTTCAAGATTGACTACAGCGACCCCCCGTTGTGCCATGGCAATGAGCAGATCAGTCTTGCCCGTGCCTGTTCGTCCACCGAGTAATCGCAAAGGCCAGGTTTGCTCAAATTGTTGCAGCACCCATCGCCGATAGCTCTTGTATCCACCCTCCAGAAGCACAGGCTTGAGATCCAGAAGACCAGCTAGCCAAGCAACACTCGCGGAGCGCATGCCTCCTCGCCAGCAGTAAATGCGTAGATCAGATGCAGAGGTGGTGGCTTCTGATTCAGTGGTTGGATCTCTGCTGAGTTTCGCCAGGGCTTCAGCAAGATCTGACAGCTTTGGACCTGTGAACTCAAGACCTAGCTTGATCGCTTGCTGACGACCTTTTTTTTTGTAAGTGATGCCGACCGCTGCCCGTTGCTCATCGCTGAAGAGAGCAAGGTTGATCGCACCTGGCCAATGTCCCTTATTGAATTCAGCTGGGCTGCGAACGTCCACAACCGGACCATTGGCCTGACGGAATCTTTCGATCGCTACTGACGTTGCCATTACTTAAGGTTTGCGCTTAGCAACTCTTGTTCTGAAATCAAACCAACCAACGAATGCAGTTCTAAGACAAAGTTACTCGCCATGATGGTTCTTTTTGATGTGTACTGATAGAGATTTCTCAGACGTTCATTGCATCAATTCATGCGGGCTTATACCCGCCCCCAAAGGCATACCAGATAATGAACTCTCTTTTTTAGCCGCTAAATCCCAGTGCAGCGTTCTGTTCGTCTCTCCTTATCGCTCACTGGTGCTGCTGCTCTAGCCCTAACTAATACACCGATTCAGCCTGCCAGTGCTCAAGAAGACGGCAGTGCAGCAGATCTCGGTGTGATGGAGATCAACCTCAAAGACGCTGTTTGATTCAACTGGGGTTTGCAAGGTGCGCTGCAAGGAGCAGGAACACCCAATTAAGCCGGTATTGGTGCCTTTCTTCCCAATGCCGTTGGTGAGAACAGCGTCTTCTTTATCGATGCCTTAGCTAATGCGAACTTCTCTGACTACGACGGCTACAGCAGCATCATCAATACAGAGGTTGCTGGCACCACCATAAGCACTTCAACTCGCTTGGGGTATCGCTGGCTGAAAAGTGATCGCTCCTGGATGTTCGGGGTGAATGCTGGCTATGACAGCCGCCCGATGAACACAGGCAATGTTGATTCAGGTGTCACCCTCTACGACAAGGAAAGCGTCTTCTTCCAGCAGGTGGAAGAAGGTTTAGAAGCTGTCTCTGATACCTGGAACTTCAATGCCTATGCCCTTATCCCTGTTGGTGATATAGAGCAACGCCTCAATGTGCGTTATCTCGGTGGCGCTCTTGATAACTATGGCCTGGATGTTGGTTATTTGATCACGCCTGATCTCAATGCCTCTGTTGGTTATTACTACCAAAGCGGTGATGTCGGTGAGGCCGATGGTTCTGGAGTACTTGCTCAGCTCTCTTATCAAATCAGCAGTGGTTTAACCCTTGGCGTTGATCTCTCCTATGACGAAGCCTTTGATACTAAGGTGTCAGGCAATATTGAATATCGCTTTGGTAGCAATAGCTCAGCAACAGTAAGTGAGAAGAAGGCGTGGGATAAGCCAACAATATTAGGCTTATCTGAAAGCGTTAAGCACAGGAATATCCGCGTTCATGATTTACCCCTGGGATTGGTTTGCCACTTGAGTCCCGATGGAACTAACCCTTATTACATGGTCAGCTCGTCTGAAGCTGGCATTGGTATTATAAAATCTTGGTGGCATTGTAACCCTGGCGCGCCCAATGCGACTCGGCATGGCCGGGAAACTGCATAAGTATTGGCCCATCCGGGGTTTTACGGCTCCTCCTAATGCCCCAAAAGCATCGAGATAGCTTTTCAATACCTGGAACCTTGTTTGCTGTTAGATGCTGAGACAAGCACGCAAATAATAGAAGCGAAGCCTGGAAATATATGCTCTGCATTGCAGAGCTAGCCATTAACTTCCCGTCTCTAACTAATATCTTTATCTCCTGAACTAATCATCAGAAGCTGAACTGAAGACCAACATCTCTGATTCCATTTGTCCTGCGAAATATTACTGTGCTAGGGAACATACTAAAACAGTAATTAGGTCATTTGCAATATCCTGTTGGAAGAAAACAAAAGATGCAGATGGAGACTGCTTGTAAACAACACGCATCAGACCAAAGGCCAGTTTTTCTCAATAGTGTCGTACTTATTGAGGACAGTCTTTCTCCGCCCGTGCGGCTTTTCCGTTGTTAGGGGACCCATTCCTGACATAGTGGGCCAGCGCCGAGCCAGAAGAGCCGGTTTCGATCCATGATCTCCGGTCCCCCCCCCTCCACCAACCAGAGCGTTGAAGAACTACTGGAACGATTCACCAGTGGTTCAAAGCGTCAACGGCTCAGCTTGGTTAAAACGATTGAAGAACGGGCAGAAGAGCTGGCTGCATTAGGTCAAGCAGCTCTTGCCTCTTTTGACCCAGATGGAGACTACTGGGCTGCAGGATGGATTCTGCAGGTTTTTCAGCGTCATCAGCCGCAGGTTTTGCCCAGCCTGTTGAGCAGCGAGTCGAGTGGCTGGTTCTCGACCCCATCAGCTGTGGGGATCGAGTATGAGCCTTTGCAACGTGACCTGCTAGCCGAAAACTTTGAGGAGGCTGATCGCTTCACCAGTGCAACTCTGCGCAAACTTGCAGGACCTGGTGCCGAGCAGCGCGGTTACGTGTACTTCAGTGAGGTGCATGCGATCAGTGGCCTCGATCTGGTCACATTGGATCGTCTCTGGACTGCATATTCACAAGGAAGGTTTGGGTTTACGACCCAAGCGCGTTTGCTGAACGCTCTCGATGGCAGATATCACAGCCTCTGGTCTCGTATTGGTTGGAAACATGAGGGAACATGGACACGTTATCCAGGCTCCTTTACTTGGTCTCTCTCTGCCCCTGAAGGGCATATGCCTTTAATTAATCAGCTAAGGGGTGTCCGCTTAATGGATGCGGTGCTGCATCATCCATCACTTGCAGCCCGCCGTTAGAGCAGATTTCAGCTTGAGTCACCGGCCTAGAGCACGCGAACGGTTATGGTCAAAAAAGGTCTGAATGGTCCTGATGCCTTCCTGGTCATGGGCAGCTGCCAGACTTCTATTCAGCGTTAGCCCCCAAGGGGTGGCCCCACTGTTTCGCTGGGCTGATTTCATTCTTCCTTCAACCCTGCAGCTCACTCCTTTGCTGGAGATCCTGCTTGAACCTGTTGCCTGTCAGGACACCAGCTATCGCCTACAGCTGGGATTGCAGGAGGCCTTGGTCAATGCAGTGCAGCATGGCAATTGCGGAGATCCAGGCAAATCCCTGCGAGTTCGTCGAATCTTTACGCCTAACTGGATGATCTGGCAGATCCAGGATGAAGGGATCGGTGTACCGCTCAATGCTCGAGTTGGTTGCCTTCCAGCTCAACTCGAAGCAAATAGTGGACGTGGAATGTTTCTGATTCATCAGTGTTTTGATGATGTGCGCTGGAGCCAGCGCGGCAATCGCTTACAACTTGCCTGTCGACGTCCTAAAGCACTTAAGACTGCTGATAGCTTACAAACTTGAATGCTATCAATCATATGAACTAATAATTAGAAACGAAGCCGAGGTGTATTGTGTATTTGCCTTTTAATCAAACAAGAAAGCGGATTAATTCATTGTTTAAATTGACATCGTAAGTAGTGTCGACATGATTCTCACTTTTCAATCAGCATTTCAGCGCTTGAACAGCTTAATTCATCGATAGACCACTCCTACTTGAAGCAGGTCTTGCCTCTAGCTAATCGGTATTTGCTACAAGGTTATATCCGACTGAAAGCTTTTCTTCATGGAGACCTAGCTTGGACTTAGTGGACTTCTTGAAAGTAAGCTTGACGTTGACAAGTGATCTGTCAATATTTTCAAACAGAGAACTATTTTCTCTATCCAAGCCTTGCTTTTGTTAATCCTAATCGGCAAAAAGTAAAGCAATCATCTCTTCTGTGATCATTTTCATAGAGTCGTATGAATGCAAAAAGAGCCTAAGCAAAATTTCGGTCATTCAGCATGAAATAGCGCCTTCATGATTTAATCCGCCAAGGTTTTTTAAAATGATCCCCTCCATAACATAAGCAAATTGATCCAACGTTGTTTTATCTTATTTTCTGCTCTTTAAAAGAGATAAAGTCATAATGCCTGTTGTTTCATCAAGGTGCTTACTTCTCACTGATGCATGCATTTTGTTGATGTTGAGAGCTAACTGATCGGACCACCTTTGTGACTTGATCAGCATTTACGGTCTTGATTGCACCTGTATCAATACATGCCACCTGGAAGAGGGACGGTTCCAGGCTTCTGGCTCCAGAGACGATATGGATAATTGCCCCCATCCACCAGTTCTCCGCTGCAGGACCTTCACTCTCCTGAACGATCACTACATCTCCACAGGTAACAACAAGGAAGATGGATTCCTCTGGCAAAAAGCCTGGACCTACTTCTGCGGCCCTCGACAGCGAAGCCAACCTGCCTCCTGTTAGTACATCTGTCCTAGCATGCTTATCGTGCTTTGCCTGGTTGAGTGATTGTGGGTTGCTTCGATCGCTGCAGGGCCAGCCAGCGGCCTGAATGGGAATTGCTGATGAAAGTTTGAGGGTGAAGGTTTGAGGGTGAAGTAGGGCCATTGCTGCAAAGGCCATGCCTGTTGCAACAACCGTCTTAATCCCTGCCGCAACCAGGAGCTTTCAGTTCGCGCCTTAGCCAGCGCAGGCTTTGATCGGTAAGGGCCTCAACATCAGAGCGTTCACCCCCTTGAAGCAGCTGGACTAAGGCTCCAGCAAGAAGCTCTGCAGCTCTGCGGTCGGCATCTCCTTTTTGTTGATGCCAGTTGTGATCATTGAGGCTTAACTGAGCATGAAGCTCCATGGCCTGGCGTTGGACCTCAATTGGCCACTCAGCTTGTTTGCTTCCCATCTTGATCAGCGGATCACTTGGTCTATTTTGCTTGAGATAGGACACGCCATCTCAATGGCAATTAGGCCACGCAAAGTTCAACTCCGTTGGCTGCATGGGCTGTCAAGGCTGATGCTTTTGGGGCAGCGCCAGGACAGACTTAAACGATCTCCCAAGATGCTGGCAGCAAGACGGAGCAAACAGAGGAGGAATCTCGCGCGTCAGATACTGGAAATACCTTCAGAGCAATGGTTGCGGTCTAAGTCTTCTGGCGAGTGGATTTGGCGGGCCCTGCGTTGGGGTGGACCTGGAGTTGCCCTTGGTTGGTGGCTCAGCCAACGCTAATCATGTCGTTTGAGTTGAATCAAACTGCCACTGGCACAGCCTGATTGACCAACACCAGGGATCTAGAGACCTCAGGCGTGGCTCTCTCAAGTGCAGGAATTGGCATGTTGGCAGGTTGTTGAGGTCCTTCGCCGCGAATCCATGCCTTGCGCAGGGCTCGCCGTCGTTGATCTTCTGCAAGGACAAGTCGGTCTGCAGCGGCAGAGGGGCTTTCACCGTGGAGTAATGCCGTTCGCAGGCAAATCCCAAACCCTTGAGCCTCGACTTGCACTTTGCCTTCCATTAAGACACTTTGGAAGGTCCAGCCCTGTAACCACCGCACGTGGAAGGGATTACTCATGTTGTCCCTTCTGGAAAAAATACACCGGATTGTGCATCTAATAAGAGCACCCTATGTGTAAGTCTCCATTGCACTACCGAGTGTCAGGAAACCCGTTTACGTTTTCTCCTTGAGCGGTTTGAAAGCAGTCCAAACTCGTGTCATGAAGTGAGACTCGGCGGCAATGCCCTCAAACCCGCTTGCTTGCAAACGTGCCTCAATGTTGTCGGAGATGTAATCGCGGTAGTAAGGCTCATGAAATATCCGCCGGAAGTTCTCCATGGCAGGGATGAACTTGGGCGAGTCTTCCATTTGTACAGAATCTGCCAGGACGAAAACGCCGCCTGGTTCGAGCACGCGCCAGCATTCGTCAAGAACATTTTGCCGCGCTGCGTTAGGCAATTCGTGAAACAGGAACACGCACGTGACGCCTTGCACACTTTGATTAGCAAACGGCAGCTGTTCAGCATTACCGCGCACCAGTTGGGCGAGTTCTCCATTGCGGCTGTTGAGCGAGCGGCTGGCCTGACGTAAATAAGCTGCTGATAGATCCAACCCCAGCAGTTCAACTTTGGGTAGGGCGCTGCGAATCTGTTGCAGGGTTCGACCGGTTCCGGTTGCGACATCCAACACCCGAAGACTGGCGGAGCTGCGGCTTTGGAAGCGTTTCAGTCCGCGCTTGAGAGGCGCTAAAACCCTGCGCCGCATGGAGTCTGCCGTGCCGTTAAAGAGAATCTCTACCTGCAGGTCATAAAGCTCTGCAGAGTGGTCGCTTAGATAGCCATCGGTTTGATGATGAAAGTTTTGCAGGTAGTAATCGGGATAGATCTCTGAATCAATATCGTTCGGCAGATCATGAATATTGCGTGCCTTGCGCCGCTGCCATGTCGAGGGAAGATCTAACCAGACCAAGGGGTAACGGCTAGCCCATTCCAACCAAGGAGCCTCAAAGAGCTGCGTTTTTGGATAAATGCCTTGCTCAGCTTCATGCCAGTCAAGTTGCTCGAGAGCTGACATTGAGCGGCGCAGCTCCATCAGCAATTCTCGCGGAATCGGTTCAATGCTTGGCATCGCATCAGGTGCCAGCAATTCCATCAGCTTTGTGCTCAATTCCTTGTGGGCCAGGCCCGCCAGAGTCTTGCTCTGCTGAAGGGTTTGATAAGCGAACTTGGTGAGGCTTGGCTGCGCCATGAACCTGATTTGGGTGTGCTCTATGTCAGCGGATCAGCCTTGCTATTGCTGCCATCTCAGATTATAAGCCTTGCCTATTCAATTACGGATCAATGACAATGCATATGAAATGCTTCGCGAAGTTTTCGCTTGTTATTGTTTTAAGCCTAATTTTTGCTGATAAATCCAACAGATCTGAGTCTAATTACGAAGAACGACTAATAGCTAAAGACCTAATCATAAAGATGCTCCATGATAATCATTGGAAACATCTTTTGATTTGCTAGTAATTAATTGTCGTTTGAGATTGATGTTAGTAGAATGATGATAGGCAATCCAGATGTGCGTCAAGGCCGCAACGTCTTGGGATTAAAGATCAATGCAAATGAAAGGCCATATCAATAATGCTTGTGATGCTTTGCAATGAATGCCATTGTAAGCTTATATAGAGAGCATTCAAATTGACATTGGAAGGAATGAAGATATGAACCATCTCACGAAATGTTATTTGTCCAGATCAGTTTGAATTGCCACTCGTCCATAATTTTATAGCCAGGGACGCTCATCTGCAGTTGGCTTGTTGAGCACTCCATCTGCCTGTTGGAGGTCCTTACTTTCTAAAGCCTGAGCTTGTTTCTTGAGGTTGTCCATTGTGATAGAGAATCCAGCTTCTTTGGCAAGCACCACAAACCAATGAGTGTCAACATGCTGTGCTTCAAGCTTCTGCTGAAGTGCCGGATCTGATGCAACCTTGGAAAGCAACGCTTTCAGATCCTCCTCTGGCATGCTGATCAAAGAATGAAGTCAACAATTATTTTACTATAAGTTGGAAATAATCTCGAAGAGAATCATATAAGTGATTCATGCTTACAGAGAATTATGCTATGAATATCGTGCTTAGCTGGCCAATGTGCTTAGAAATAGTGCAAACCTGCTTTGCTTAGCTTCCTGCAAAGCTCTGGAGTGGAGCTTCTGTGGATTTGATCCCTTTTTCAATTCTGAATGCTGTCTTGAAATAGGTCGCCTTGAATGAAAGAACACCATTGGGGCTGATTTCCTATTCTTGTGGTTGCAGGAGAAACGTTTGCAGTTAGGCGTTTGTGGATCTTGTGGCCAACCATTCTCGCGCACTGAGAAATTTGCTGAGGTGATGCATACGACCAGTCTTCAGCTTTGAAGGTGGCATATGGAGACGAAACAGGTGACATGAACCAAAAGCGATACACATGTACTAGCAAGGGAAGTATGTCGTTGTCAACTCCAGCCATCACAGCGCTCTCAATCCAGATCTGAATTGCTACGCAACCCCATCGGTGCAGAACCCGCCCTTGATGATTTAGTGAGAGAGGCCAGATCGTGGAGAGGGTCATCCCACAGGCCCCATGGATCAAGCTGTCAAGTCAGATCGAAAGTTCACTGCCCAATACCTTTGGGAATCAAAACCTCTTTGAGCTGCTAAGCCGAAATAGAAATCATCGATGGGCGCCTTTTAGCTGCCTTGCACAACGATGAATGCAGCTGCATAGGCTCAAAATGCCATTACTGTCGATGCCTTCTTACCCCTCAACTTAATGATCTCAACCCGAACTGATCATCGCCATTTCAGATAACATTAGTTTCTCTTCATTGAGGATCGGTAAAGTGCACTCTGCAGCGATAACGAGTGTTGCCAAGCCCGACTTCAATTGTGGTGCACTTCTCGCCGCTGATCGTGGCATCTGCAGGTATTTGCTGCCTGGCGCGCTGGATGATGTTGTTCTGATTACAATCTGATTCAGCGGTAATACTGCCGGCCCAACTCAATCGGACAGCAAGCGCACTGATTAAAAAACTGTTGCTAGCAGTGGAGCTTTCAGAGTGAGATGCAAAGATTGCAACATCAGCCTTTTCATTGAGGGCATTATTACCCTCCTCAGCTCTTCAATAGCAATTCTAAGCAGTATCAACAACCTCGCGAAGAGGTCATTCAAGACTTCATCTCTGCATCATTAAAGTGGCCGGTTAATGTTTTCGCCAGCATCTGAACGCCGCCGCGAGACCCCATATCGCCGCCAAAGCGAAGGACTGCAAAACAGCACCATCACAGCAAGGCAGTGATGGCGAACAGCAAAAATCAACTGCGTAAAGGT
>MPMF02061874.1_pt1 | contig 16923 bp, 17 predicted proteins | sample 1617271 | NCBI WGS metagenome assembly MPMF02 (sample SAMN05944812, study PRJNA350692) | marine metagenome | biome: marine; feature: ODZ; material: water; isolation source: 120 m water sample prefiltered with 30 um filter, filtered on to 0.2 um... | place: Pacific Ocean | collected 2012-04-09... | reverse complement strand
TGGCCAAGTTGGCGGAAGATGCCGCGCTGCGAGCCGGGCTTGGCCAAGCGGGTCGAGCGCTCGTGAAGGAAGAGTTCACCGTCGAGCAACTCGTCGAGCGGCAGTACGAGCTTTACCGGCACCTGCTTGCCTGAGCCTCAGACCAGGATGGAACTGATGTGGCGAGATTCGCGCTTGGCCGGCCGGCCAGAAATAAACACACCATAAGTTGGCTAAAAAAACCCTCACACACCTGATTTCAAATGATGTTCCGACTTATTTAATATTTAACTTTTGTTTCTAAGTTGACGGGAACCTGCCTCGGCTCCTGCTTTGAAACAAGGTTATTACTCGATCGGTCGGTAATTCTTCCCTCGCCTCCCCGGTTTAGCTATAATTCCTCGCCTGATCTAACATCGTTGCCATGGGTATCGATTCAAACAACGAGTCCGGCACCGCAGCGAGCATATGAACTCCACCGTCATCATCTTGGTGCTGCTCGTCCTGCTGGCGTTACTGATCCTGGTCATCATCCTCCTCCTAGACCAACGTAGGAACCCGGAAAATATAAGCTTCCTGGAAGCCGGTAACGCCGTTGATCCAACGACCGACGGGGAGGAGGCACCCATCTCCATCCATGAATCCTGCAAGACCGGCAACATGATGGAGCTGAACCAATGGCTGCAGCGCCGACAAGGGCGTGATTCGCTGGGCATTGATCTTAACCAAAAGGATGAGAACGGATATGCCCCGCTTCATTATGCCTGCGAAAACGGACACGAGGAGGCGGTTCGGAAACTTCTCGACCATAATGCGAAGGTAAACCTCCTGAGCAGCGCCACGCTCATGAGCCCGATGGCCTGCCTCGTTCTCGGCAGACTCGACAACAAATTGAGCGAACCGGAGTTGGTCAGAATCATCGGTGTCCTCAGGAAAGCCGGGGGCGACATCAACCCCACCTCGGAGGAAGCCGTGCCGCCGATCAAGGCGGTCATCGCACGGGGCAACATGGAGCTGCTGGATTTCTTTGTCTCCCTGCACGTGCACATTTTCGTGGAGGACAGCGACAAGCGAACGATGCTGCATCACATCGCGCTCAATCCGAATGCGAATTCCCTGGCAATTACGGAGTTTCTCGTCGAGAGAGGCCTGGAGGTCAACGCGCAGGATAGCGACGGAAACACTCCCCTGCACCTGGCTCTCTCGCCCTTCCAGCGTGATGTGGCCAAATACCTGATCGAGTCAGGCGCCGACCCGAAAATCAATAACTGGAAGGGCAGGAGTCCCCATACGATGGTTCAGCAGGACATCATCAATTTCCTGAGCCACTCTTGAATTGAGATAAAAGAAAAATGGTGGAGCCGACTGGTCTCGAACCAGCGACCCCCACAATGCCATTGTGGTGCTCTACCAACTGAGCTACGACCCCACCAGATGCACGAGATTTTATGGATAACACGTTGCCCGTCAACCGATTTTTCAAGACTGAACAAACTTACCCGAAACATGACGCACTATGAACTGAATCACGTCGCGCTTCACGTCGCCGACGTCAGGAAAAGCTGCGAGTTTTACCGCAATGTCCTCAAGCTGGAACCGATGGAGCGGCCGGCGTTTGACTTTCCCGGCGCCTGGTTCCGATTGGGCGACTTTCAGGAACTGCACCTGATCGGGGATTGCGATGCCGCCGTTCATTCCCAACCCCGCAGCAACCATTTCGCCCTCCGGGCCGACAACCTCGACGAGTGGGAGGAGTATTTCAGAAGTATCGAACAGGAATACGTCCCGCGCCGCACCCGCCCCGATGGCACCTTTCAAATCTACGTCGCCGACCCCGACGGCCATCACATTGAGTTGTTCACCGGCCCGTGAACCTGGCCAAGCACTACTGGGTGCTGAAGCTCTCGGCCAGCGCCAGCGCCTTGATCATCGCCTTGGACTTGTTGACCGTTTCCTGAAATTCGTTCTCCGGCACCGAGTCGGCCACCCAGCCGCCGCCGGCCTGCACGTACGCCATGCCGTCCTTCAACAACGCCGTGCGGATGGTGATACAGCAGTCCAGGTTGCCATTGAACGAAAAGTAACCGACGCAGCCGCCGTACGGCCCACGTGTCGTCTGCTCGAACTCGGAGATGATCTGCATCGCACGAATCTTCGGCGCGCCGGAGAGCGTCCCCGCTGGAAACGTCGCACGGATCAAGTCATACGGCGTCTTCCCGGCCGCTAGGTCGCCCTCCACCTGCGTGACGATGTGCATCACATGGCTGTACCGCTCGATGATCATCAGGTCTTTCACCTCCACCGAGCCGTAGTTGCACACGCGGCCGATGTCGTTCCGCGCCAGGTCCACAAGCATCACATGCTCGGCACGCTCCTTCGGGTCGGCCAGCAACTCCTGCTCCAGCGCCAGGTCCTCCTCGGCGTTTCTGCCGCGCGGCCGGGTGCCGGCGATCGGGCGGATCTCCACCCGCCGTTCCTCGCAGCGCACATGAATCTCCGGCGACGCACCCACCAGCGAGTAACCTTCAAACTCCAGCAGAAACATGTACGGCGACGGATTGATCGAGCGCACCGCCCGATACACGTCGAGCGGCGACGCATCCACCGGGGCGGAAAACCGCTGCGAGCCAACGACCTGGATGATGTCGCCGGCGTTGATGTACTCCTTGGCCTTCCCGACGTTTTTTAGAAAACGGTTCTTCTCCTGGTTCGACTGGAACGCCTTCTCCGGCAGTTCGGCAGGGAACGACACCGGCTTGTACTCACTCGGCTGCTCAAGCAGCGCCACGATCCGCGCCACCTCCCCGGTGGCCCGCTCGTACACCTCCACCAGCGACTCGCCGGGACCGATGATTCCGTTGACGATGATCGTCAGCGTCTGCGCGACCCGGTCGAACACCAGCAGTTGGTCGGCGATGAGGAAGCAAATCGTCGGCGTGCCCAGTTCGTCCTCCGGCGGGCGCGGCACGACCGGCTCGATGTCGTGAATGAACTCGTGACCGACAAAGCCAATCGCACCGCCGGTGAACCGCGGCAGGCCATCGACATCCACCGGCCTGTAATTGGCCAAGACTTTCTCGACGACCTCGAGCCCATCGCGCACCTCTCCCTCTGCCTGGCCTCCGGCACGGCCGACAACCGTGTATGTCTCCCGCACTTGGCCGCCCTCGATCCACTCCACCGTGTCGCCAGTTTGGCGGATCATCCCGCGCGGATTGCACCCCACGAACGAGTAGCGCCCCAGGTGCTCCCCACCTTCGACCGACTCGAACAGGAACGACTCGCCCTGACCCTGGATTTTGCGATAAGCCGTCAGCGGCGTTTCCTGGTCGGCCAACAACCGGCGCGTGACCGGAATCAGGTTCCCCTGATCGGCCAAACGGCAAAACTCATCCTTGGTTGGACGGCAAAACTCCATGCGGCAGGCAGTCTAAACGGCGCCCCTCCCCGAACGCCAACACAATACAGACCAAGCGCTTGGCCAAGCGGGGTTGTTATTTATAAACCTCGTCCGGATTGACAAGCCGCTCCTCGGTGACCTCGAAGCCGCCCCCCTCGCGGATCGAGCGAAAAAAACAGGACTTGTATCCCTCGTGGCAGGCGGCGCCGTGCTGCGCGACCTGGATCAGCAGCGTGTCGCCGTCGCAGTCAAACGCGAGGTCTTTCACCTCCTGCGTGTGCCCGCTTGACTCGCCCTTCATCCAGTATTTCTGGCGGGAGCGGCTCCAGAAATGCGTCTTGCCGGTCTCGATCGTGGACTTCAGCGTGGCTTCATTCATCCACGCCATCATCAGCACACGGCCGGTTCCTTCCTCCTGAACGATGGCAGGTATCAGACCATCCTTGTTGAACTTGAGTTTCTCAATGAACTTCATCTTCAATATTATATCGTACGAACAGGAATGCCGTCCTGTTCCAAAAACGCCTTCACGTCAGCAACACTATACTCACCGAAATGAAAAATACTCGCCGCCAACACGGCATCGGCTTTGCCTTTGTGCAGCACCTCGGCCACGTGCGCCAGGCAGCCAGCGCCGCCGCTGGCTACCACCGGCACGTCCACCGACTCGCTGATGCGCCGCGTGACCTCCAGATCGTAACCGGCCTTCGTGCCGTCAGCGTCGATGCTGTTGAGCACAATCTCGCCCGCGCCGAGTCCCACCGCGCGCGCTGACCACTCGATGGCGTCCAGACCAGTTTCCCTGCGGCCGCCGTGCGAAAAAACGCTCCACGCACCGTCACCCGTTTTCTTGGCATCGACCGAGACGACAATGCACTGGCTGCCGAATTTTTCCGCGCCTTCGCGAATCAACTCCGGCCTGGCCAAGGCGGCACTGTTGATGCTGATCTTGTCCGCACCCGCCTTGAGCATGACGCCCATGTCCTCCACCGTGCGGATGCCGCCCCCCACGGTCAGCGGCATGAAACAGCGACTGGCCACCCGCTCCATCACATCGACCATCGTTTCGCGCCCGTGCGCGCTGGCGGTGATGTCGAAAAAAACCATCTCGTCGGCGCCCTGTTCGTCATAGCGAATGGCCAACTCGACCGGGTCGCCGACGTTGCGCAGGCCGCCCTCCTCCGCGCGGCCAAACTGCACTCCTCGCGTCACGGCTCCGTCGTGCACGTCCAGGCAGGGAATCACTCGCTTGGCCAACATCGTAATGAAAATCCCGGCGGGGCATGCCGCCGGGAAATGCTATATATTTTATCCAACCGCCATACAAGCTCGCCAGTCAAAACCGGCAAACGCGGCAACCTTATATAGGTGATCAAGCTGCAGTAAACTTGCCCTTGCTTGGTTGCTTGAACGCCTTTTTGTTCGTGTACAGCATCACGCGGAGGCCGTTTATCGGCTTCTTGCCACTGAACTTGTGACCCACCTTCTTAGCTGCCTCAAGGATTTGCGCGGCGGTTAGAGCCTTGCCCTTGGTCACTTGCAGCACGATGTCCTTCAGGGAACGCTTGCTGCTGCCCTTGCTGGCTGTCTTTTTGGCCTTTTTCTTAGGAGCTTTTTTTGCTGCCTTCTTAGGTGCCTTCTTGGCAGGTTTTTTTGCCGTTTTTTTTACGGCCTTCCTGGCTGTCTTCTTCTTCGCCGCTTTTCGTTTCGGTGCCGCCTTTTTCTTTGCCGGGCGACCACGCTTAGCGGTGGCTTTCTTGCCCGGGCGGCCACGGCGCTTGGCTGCGGCCTTCTTTGGCTTGCGACCGCGACGCTTGGCAGGTGCAGAACCGGCACCACCCAGGGCCGCCTCGATTTCGGCCAGCCGCTTTTCGGCGTCCGCCGCTGCTGACTGCGCGTTGGCCAGCGTCTTCGACAATGTAGCCTTTTCGGATTGCAAGGCTGCACAAGCCCGTTGGAATAACTTAACCGTATCTTTACTCATAATCTTGTGGGTTATAACGCGCCATTTAATGGCGCAACCGGAAATACTACGATATAACAAACCATATACAAGAGGAATTATAATGTTTTTTCCACGATGAATTTGAAAGCTATAATCCTATTTAATGGCTATATGAATGCTCATCGCTCCAGTCATGATCTCTATAACCTGAACGGAGTTATAGCCCATGTCATGGAGAACGGCTGCCACCCCTTTTTGCGCGGTATATTTTTTCAGGGATTTCAGGATATATGCGTAGGCTGATGCGTTGCCGCAGCACAGCCAGCCAAACACCGGCAGCATTCCTGCCAGGTATAGATAATAAACCGATCGAATTATGCGATTGGCCGGCTTCCCGAAGTCCAGAATCAGCAGGCGCCCGCCTGGCTTCAGGGCACGGGTGATCTCACGAATGCCGTCCTCAAGTTCAGCAAGGTTTCTCAATCCATAACCGATCGTCACCAAGTCCATAGAGTTGTCACTCACTGGAAGTTTCAAGGCATCCGCCTGGGCGAGACTGACCCGGTCTTCGCCCCGCTTGGCCAGGCGGCTGGCGGCTTGCTGCAGCATGGGTCGGTTCATGTCCATCGCAACCAGTGAACCACCCCGCTTGGCCAAGCCGATGGCTAGATCTCCCGTTCCGCAGCACAAGTCCAGGCCAATTTCTCCTTCTCTGAAATTTGACAGGGCCACCACGCGGCGTTTCCAGAGCCGGTGCAGGCCAAGGCTCTGGATGTCGTTGACCAGATCGTATCGCCTGGCGATTGCGCCAAACATTTGATCGACCTGTTTTGCGTGGCAGGTTGTATCCGTTCCGGTTTCCACTGGTTGCCGACAAGTATCATCCGCCGACGCTGCAAACCAGCACATCCTGTGCGTTGAGCGGAGGAGGAGGTTTGATTCTCCGGCTGTTAACGGCGACACTCCCCACCGGATGCTTTCGCTTGAAGAAGCTGTTGAACGATCGCTCGCGGCCGCGGCCTTGCTGGGACGCGAAGCCGTCCCCGTGGACGGCGCCGCGGGCCGGTTTGCTGCAGTCGACGCGTACGCCGGCGTGTCGCTGCCGGACTTCGACAATTCCGCGATGGATGGCTACGCTGTCAGAAGCTCCGACCTGCCCAACGCCTCGGCTGGGTCGCCGGTTGAGTTGAGTTGTGTCGGCGTGATCCCCGCAGGAACCCATCCGGTCGACATGGTTGATAAAGGCACCTGCATGAGGATTTTCACCGGCTCTCCAATCCCGCGAGGCGCCGATGCTGTGATCATGCAGGAGGATTGCAGTTCAACTCGCGGCGATGATAGCACCGTCCGCTGCAACGACTCGGTCAAGCCGTGGGAGAATATCCGGCTGAAAGGCAAGGACGTCTGCGAAGGCGATCCGGTGATTACCGCTGGCACGCGCATAACAGCCGGCACGATCGGGCTGCTGGCCGCTACCGGGCACGATTCGATTGAAGTGGGGCTCAGGCCGAAGGTCGGCCTCGTGGCCACCGGAAGCGAACTGGTTGAGCCGCCCTCAGACTTGAAGCCCGGCGAAATTTACGAGAGCAACCGCGCCATGCTGGCTTCACTCGTCGCCCGGGCAAACGGGCTGCCGACCCCGTACCCCATCGTGCCGGACTCGCTCGAGGATACGGTGACTGCGCTGAAGCGGGCGTTCGCGGAAAACGATGCTGTGCTGACCTCCGGCGGCGTGTCGGTGGGTGACCACGACCACGTGAAACCAGCCATCGAGCAGCTCGGCGGCTCACTCGATTTCTGGAAAGTCGCCGTCAAGCCGGGCAAGCCGTTCGTGCTGGGCCAAGTCGGCGGCAAGCCGTTGTTCGGCCTGCCGGGCAATCCCGTCTCAGCCCTTGTCACGTATCTACTGATGGTTCGGCCCGCCCTGTTGAAGATACAGGGCGCCGCCGAATGGCGCTTGGCCAAGCGGCCGGGTCGCCTGGCGGGTGAACTGGCCAACAAGGGGGACCGGAGGCATTTCGTGCGGGTGACGATCGACGATTGCGGGCTTGTCCGGAGCACCGGGGGGCAGCACTCGCACCTGCTGGGCAGTCTGGCCAGAGCCAACGGTCTGGTTGATCTGACTCCGGGAACCCGCTTGGCCAAAGACGACCCGGTGGACGTGTTGCTGATCGAGGACTGATCAGTCGCCGCCCTTCTGAAGCTGATCGAGCTTGGATTTGGCGGCGGCGCGCCTGACCTCCTCGTCGCGGATCACGTCCTCGAGGGACCGGGAAACACAGGCCGCCATCAACTGCGCCGGGGTTTTCCCGGTCGCCTCGGAGGCAGCCTCGAGCAGTTCGGTCAACCGGGGAGGCAGCGCCCAGTCGCTGAAACCCGCCGGTTCCTCCGCCGTGGACCCGGCCGACGGCTTCTCGTCCGGGTTCACCACGTTGCGAATGGCGCTCCGCATGAAGCCGACCATTTGTTTGCCTTCGTTGTTGGCAAACGACTTCATTTCCCGCAGGAGATCCTTCGGCACCCAGTTGTCCTTCCCCTTGGGATTCTTCGATTTTGAGTCATCAGCCATGGCGTTGCTGTCAGGATTTGCCCGAGGTCATGGTTGCGATCAACCGCTCGTTCAACTCGCGGGCGGGGTTGTACCCAGCGGCGCTCAGCTTCGCGTTGAGGGCGGCCACCTCGATCAGTCGGGCCAGGTTTCGCCCGGGTCGGACCGGGATGCTGACATGCCTCACATTGATTCCGAGGATCTTCATGTAATCCTCATCCATCCCGAGACGGTCGATGTTCTTGACCTCCTTCCACGCCTTGAGGGTGACCACCAGATCGAGGCGCTTCTCGGTGCGGATGCTCTTCGCGCCAAACATCGCCGCGACATTGATGATCCCGATACCACGCACCTCCATGTGGTAGCGGGACAACTCGGAGCTGGTGCCGACGATTTCCCGGCCGTCCAGCAGGGTCACCCTGGTGATGTCGTCCGTAACCAGGCTGTACCCCCGCTCGATCAGCTCGAGCACCGATTCACTTTTGCCGATGCCGCTTTCGCCGCGAATGAGCACCCCGATCCCGTGAATGTCCACCATGCTCCCCATGACGGTGTCCCGCGGCGCGAACAGCAGGTCCAGTTCAATCGTAGCCACGTTCACGAACCGCATGGTCACCATCGGGGTCTGGAGGATGGGCACACCGACTTCGTTGGCGATCGATTTCAGCTCCCGGTCGATCGGCAGGTTCCGCGTGAACACGATGCAGGGAATTTTGTACGAGCATAGCTTCTTATAGCTCTTGACGCGTTCCCTCATTGACAGCGACTTGAGATAGTACGCCTCCGCGTTGCCGATCACCTGGATGCGCTTGTAGGCGATGTACTTGGTGAAGCCCGCCAGGGCTAGGCTCGGACGGTTGACCGTCGGCTCGATAATCGTCCGGCCCATGCCGCTTTCCCCGGCGATCAGCTTCATCTTCAGGTGCTCGGCCTGCTCCCCGAAGAACCGCTGGGTCGTGATCTTCTCCCGCTTGGGTTTTCTCTTTATCGCCATGCTATAAGTTGAACTCGGGACCAAGGTAGATTTCCCGCGCAGTGGCATCGTTTACGAGGAACTCCGCCTCGCCCTCGCAACGGACATCCCCCTTGTGGATGATGTAGGCGCGATCTACCAGCTTGAGCGTCTCGCGGACGTTGTGGTCGGTGATCAGGATGCCCATCCGCCGCTCCTTGAGCTTGCGCAGGATCTTCTGCACCTCGTACACCGCGATCGGGTCGATCCCGCTGAACGGCTCGTCGAGCAGAAGCATCCGCGGGCTGGTCACCAGCGCCCGTGTGATCTCCAGCCGCCGCTTCTCCCCGCCACTCAAGGTGTATGCCTTGTTTCTGGCCAATGTGGTCAGGTCGAGTTCCTCGAGCAGCGACTTGAGTCGGGCCTTTTGCTCCAGCCGGTCGGACGTACAGGTCTCGAGGATAGCCAGGATGTTCTGCTCCACCGTCAGCTTGCGGAACACCGACGGCTCCTGCGTAAGGTAGCCGATGCCCCGTCTCGCCCGCTGGTGCATGGGCAGGGCGCCGATCGACTTGCCCTCGAAGAGCACCTCTCCCTCGTCCGGCCGCACCAGCCCGACAATCATGTTGAACGAGGTCGTCTTGCCGGCGCCGTTCGGGCCGAGCAGACCGACGACCTCCCCGGGCGACACGGAGATCGTCACGCCGTTGACCACGCGCCGTTTCTTGTACTCCTTGGCCAAGCCCTTCGCCTCAAGCAGGCTCACGGCGTCTCCTTTTTCATTTCGTCCTGTTCTCTCGGTCTTCCGCGCATTTTTGCAATCGTTTTCGGGTCCAGCGTCATCTTCCAGCGGCCGGTTGCCTTGAGTCGCTTGGTCTGCTGGTCAAACACGACCTCGTTGCCGCGCAATTCGCCCTCAGGCGTATGCAGCACCGGATCGCCTGTCAGGCGCAACAATCCCGTGCCGAGGTTGTAAATCGCCGCTTGGCCAAGCGCAATCACCTCCTCACCCTCACGCCACGTTCGAATCTCCACACCTGACTTTCCGGTCAAGCGCATTGTCTCGTCCGCCGTGGAGTAAATCAGACGATCACCGGCGTAGCGCATCGCGTTATCCCCGGTTGTTGAACCCTTCAGGCCGCCCACGGCATCGAGCGATACAAGGCCGGCCGCACCTGGGTCGATCTCCGTCGCCACCCGCTGCGCCTGCACCCGCAACCCCTCGTTGCCGGTCAACACAACGTTCCCGGTGAACGTCGCCGAATCCAGCCCCTTGGCCTCCGCCGCCTGCCGGTACTCGAATGAATCGCAAGCGACCAACAGTGGCTCGCCGCTGGGTTCCGTTTTTGCCGCCGAGTCGCTCTCGGCAGGCAACAGAAACCGTCCGTCTCCCTCGGGCCGGGGCAACTGCATCCTCACTTTTCCACTCGCGCTGAAAACGCCATCGGCCGGGGACAACTGAACCAAGCGCGCCTGGCCGCTTTGCGTGCTCCAGTTCCACCTTGGCTCACCCCGGAACCGGATCTTGTTTTGCACCAAGTCGTAAGTGGCCGTCTGTGCCGTGAGTTGATTCTCCCCCTGCACCAGCCTGACACCGACTGCGGCATTGACCGATTCCACGACTCCGCCTGTGCCCTTGGCCAAGCGCACGTTCAGAAAACTGCACCGCAGCCGGCTTTCTCCGCGGGCCAGCCGAACCGCTCCAATGTACCGCGCAAAACCGGTTTTACCCGGAGTCGCGGACTGAAACAAAAAAACATTGGAGCGAATCTCAAGCGGGTGTCCGTCCGCCGTCCCGTCTCCCGACGTTTTAAAATCAAAAAAACCGCCCTCCCCCTCGGAGTCCGCCGGAAGTTTCATGTAGACATCCCCCTCGGCGTTCACGGATTGCGACTCGCGATGGATCATCAACAGATTGGCCCGGCCGGAACGCTCGCCCATCGTCCAGCTTGGGTTGCCCTTGAACACAATCAAACCGGCGACTAGGTCATAGTCGGCCTGCTCGCTGGTGGTTTTGATTTGTTCGGTCTGCAGTAGCACACCGCCGGCCGCCCGGATCGTTTGCACCTCCCAGTCGTCCTCCCCCAGGCCAGCTACAATGGAGTCGCTTCCCAGTGTGCCGTCGGCATCGGTCACCGAAACGGCGCCGCGAAAAACCGCTCGGCCTGGCTCGAGTTCAAACTGGCGCGAAGTGATTTGAAGCAGCTCCGGTGCGGCTTGCGGATCGTCCTTTTTTTTTCGCGCTTGGCCAAACGTCAGCCGGCTGAAACGCTTGTCCAGCATGGCCTCGACATTGCTCGACACGGACAACGTCGGCCCGGCCAGATTTCCGGAAAAACCGACGCCCTTGAGCTGCATCTGGCCATCGCCCGTGGAAAGCGAGAGTTCTCCGGGTGAGCGGATAGTTTTTTTGTCCTGATCGTACAGGCACTCGGTGGCGGTGAACACGAGGTTGGTCTTGCCCTCATCGGTGACCGTGACCAGTCGCGGGTCGGTCAAGGCCAGCATGCCGTCGGCCTCAAGAACCGACTCGGTGCCGGTGAGGATGGAGATGCGGAGGCTGTCAGCCGATTTTTCCGCAATGCGGAACCGCCCGGTACTCGCCGCCGCCTGGCCAATCGCCTGGCTTGGCTTGGCGGCCAAAAGACACGCCCAAAAAACCGGGATCACCCATTGCGCCTTCGTCAACACAACTGCGGCGAGTGTGAAATCGGCGCGCGGGCTTGCAAAGGTTTTACTGCGTGCCATCAAAAAAACTCAGGCCTCAGGCCGCAACTGAAACTCGTCCGCGTGGTACGAACTGCGCACCATTGGGCCACTGGCCACGTGCCGGAAGCCCATCTCCCGCGCCTTGGCCCCGAACTCGTCAAACTTCGCCGGCATCACGTACTTCGCCACCGGCAATTGGCAGAGGCTCGGCTGCAGGTATTGGCCCAACGTCAGGATGTCGCACTTGGCCAGGCGCAGGTCGGCCATTGCCTCGAGCAATTCCGCCTCCGTCTCGCCGAGGCCAAGCATCAGGCCCGACTTGGTGTAAACGGCACCGCCACTCCGCTCCTTGGCCTTGCGCAGCACCGTTAGCGACCGATCGTACAGGGCACGAGAACGCACCGTTGGCGTCAACCGGCGCACCGTCTCGAGGTTGTGGTTGAAAATCTCCGGCTTGGCATCAAGCACCCTTCGCAGCGAATCGTTCTTGTCGAGAAAGTCCGGCACGAGCACCTCGATGACGATGCCGGGATTCCGGCGGCGCACTGCCTCAATGGTGGCACAAAAATGACCGGCGCCACCGTCGGCGAGGTCGTCCCGGGCGACGGAGGTGATCACGACGTGCCCAAGCCTCATCCGGAATGTCGCCTCGGCGACCCGCTCCGGTTCGTCGCCCTTGAGTGGCAGCGGCTTGGCGGTGTTCACCGAGCAGAAACCACAGGCGCGCGTGCAGCGGTCGCCGGCGATCATGAACGTCGCCGTTCCCTTGCTCCAGCATTCCCAGTGGTTCGGGCACTGTGCACTCTCGCAAACCGTGTGCAGGTCCAACTCCTCCAGCAAACTGCGCGTCCGCGTGAAGGCGCTGCTGCTCGGCAGCTTCAGCCGGAGCCACTCGGGAATGCGTTTGCGCTGCTGGTGGGTGATCGCGTCGGGCATACCTTGTTGAATCGTCAACCGAGTTCCTCCCAAAACCGTGCCAGCTCGGATGTACCAAAGTCAGCCAGCATCTCTCCATCGACCTCAATCACCGGGGCACGGTTCTGCCCACTCAACCGCACCATCTCGTCCCAGGCGGCGCGGTCGGACATCACGTCGAGCGTGTTGTATTTGATCCTGTTGCTGTCGAGCCACTCCATAGCCTCGGCGCACCAGCCGCAGAACGGCTTGATAAAAAGTCGGACAGTCGTGGATTGATACATCCCCTTGGCCTTGGCGCTTGGCCAAGCGCAATCTGCGGCGAAAACCAAGCCGATGCAATCTCTCATGCTTCGCCCACCTCGGTGAGGACGGTGTCGTCATGCTCGTAGCCCGGCGCGCAGCAGCACAGCAGGCGCAACGGCTCGTCGCCAGTGTTCCAGAGCTTGTGCGCCTGGCCGCGCGGAATCGCGATGGCGTCGCCGGGCCGCACCTCCCGCTCCGCTTGGCCAAGTTTCATCCGCCCCGTGCCGTGGGTGATGTAGTAAATCTCCTCCGCCCTGGGATGGTAATGCTCCATCGTCGAGCCGCCGACCGGAATGCGCGCCTCAGCCAGGCTTTGGTTGCGAATGGCGGAGTTGCGGTGTGCCAGCAACTCGCGAATCTCCGAGCCATCCTTGGTTCGAAACGGTTCCGCTTGGTCAAGGTTGACGATATCCATTGGGCTACAGGGTCGGGCCAAGCATCCACGGGGCGAACTCCTCGTCGCCCATGCCGGCGAGTTCGCTCTTGGTCTTTTCGCCTCCGGCCACGGCGAGGATCTTGTCGTAAATCCGCCGGCCGACCTCCCCGACCGTCTCAGTGCCATCGAGAATCGTGCCGGCGTTGATGTCCATGTCCTCCTCCATCCAGTTGTACACGGGGGTGTTGGTCGCGATCTTGATGCACGGCGACGGCTTGCAGCCGTACACGCTGCCGCGACCGGTGGTGAACACGCCGATATTGCAGCCACCGCTCACCAGGCCGGTCATGCTCACCGGATCGTTGCCCGGTGTGTCCATGAAGCACAAGCCCTTGGCCTCGATCGGCTCGGCGTAGTCGTAAACGGCGGCCAACGGCGCCTGGCCCGCCTTGGCCACCGCGCCGAGGCTCTTCTCGAAAATCGTGGTGAGACCGCCGTCCTTATTTCCCGGCGAAGGATTGTTGTCGATCGTCGAGCCGAACAATGCGGTGTGCTCCTCCCACCAGCGAATCCGCGAGACAAGTTTCTCACCGACCTCGCGCGTCACGGCACGGCGGGTGAGCAGATGTTCCGCACCGTAGATTTCAGTGGTCTCGCCAAAGACAGAGGCCGCTCCCTGCCGCACGAGTTCGTCAGAGGCGATGCCCAATGCGGGATTGGCAGAGATGCCGCTGTTGGCATCCGAGCCGCCGCAGTTCATCGCCAGGGCGAGTTTGGAAACCGGTTGTGCGGTTCGCCGCTGCGCATTGACACCAGGCAGCATTTTTTCAACCGCCTTCACCGCTGACTCGACGGTTTTGCGGACGCCGCCAGTCTGCTGAATGGTCAGGAACGCCGGCGCCTGCTCGCCCTCCTGCGACCGGTCGAGATGATACTTCTCCACCAGTCCGGAAACTTGATTAACCTCGCAGCCCAGCCCGACCAACACGTACCCGCCGATATTTGGATGGCGTGCCATCCCTGCAATGACACGCTGCAACACTTCGTGGCCGTGGTTCGGATCGTAACTGCAACCGCCCTTGTGAGTGAAGGCCACCACGCCATCCACATCAGCAAAATCACCTTTGAAGTCACCGGATCGAAAGTGGTCGGCCACATACCGTGCAACCGATGCGGAGCAGTTAACGCTCGATATAACGCCGATATAATTGCGGGTACCGGCCCTGCCGCTAGGGCGAGCAAAGCCAGGAAAAGTATCCTGATCTCCCTCCAGCGCAGGCAACTCGGCTATCTCTTCACAAAAACGGTAGTCTCGGCCAACCACCCTCAATTCGACATTGTGAGTGTGCACCCAGTCCCCGGGCTCGATGCCGGCCTTCGCAAAGCCGATGATCTGGCCATACTTCACCAACTGCTCGCCTGCGTTGATCGACACTAAAGCAACCTTATGGCCTCCAGGAATAGTTTGCCTCAACACCAACCCACTCTCACCCGCAGCCACCGAAGTACCGCTCTGTAAAGTCCGTCGTGCAGTGGCGATATTGTCGTGTTGATTAAGAACAATGAAATCAGAAATCAGGTCGGCCACGGACACGACAAAGGGTTAGCACAAAAAAAACCCGCCGTTAAGCGGGTTTTCTAAAAGCTGAATCAAGAATAGATCAGGGAGCGTTGTAACGCGCTGGATCAAGACCCACGGACGCGCTAACCGGCGTCGGAGCACCACTAGGGAATGCATCTGTGCCAACCACAGACCCGTCAGCACCCAGCGCTGAAATCGGGCTACCCACCGTAGTGATAACGCCCTTTGAATCAGAACCACCACCGGCCAACACCGCCTGGTTTACTGTCCTGAACAAAGACGGCACTGCCGCCACAACTGTATTGTAAACCATCTGATGCTTCTTAACATTGGTGACCTTCAGAATCGCGATTGTGATCTTGTCGATCTTCGCAGGTGCCGCCTTGGCGGCAGCCCTGGCAATGTCCTTAGTGTACTGCGGGGTCAGCTTGACTGCCTCCGCTGCGATGTCAGCAGCCGCATCGGGCACTAGTCCACAAATGAAACTGACCACAGACACACAAACGGCCGGCTTCTTGGCAACAGACACACGCAACACCTCCATAGCAGTCTCAGCCTTATCGACCTTCTTCGCCTTTGCCACCAACGAGTTGGCAATGTACGGCATCTCTGCGCCCGGGGCCTTTGAGAAAACCGCCTTGATTGCGTCCTTGTCGACAGCTGCACTGGCGGAAACGATTGATCCTCCAATAATTGCGACCGCAACGCCGATACTCATACGTATGTTCTTCTTCATGATTCTGTTGTTAAAGTCTTTTACCGCGAACGGCTTCGGCAGTTTCTGTATCAATTCCGATAGTGTCAACTCGAAAAAACAAACTTTTTACTTTTTTTTTCAACCAAAAAAACAGCTGATTTTCCCTTGTATTACAGTAAAACTGCCCCATATTCGCTATCTCGTAACCTAGCAGAAACCATGCAAAATTCTTTTTTTTTCCGAAAAACTGCCATCCTTTGGCTTTTTGTCACCTGCCAAGTCTCACAGGCACAATCACTTCCTGAAGTCAGCGATGTGGATCTTCAGCCGCTGAGGGCGCAGATTCAGCGACTTATTCAGACCAAGGATTATCTCGGCGAATCATTCTCTGCCAAGACCAAGCGAAGCCTCAACCAAACGCTTGACCAAGTGGATGGTACCAAAGCGGTCGCTGCGGTTCAGCAAATCCTTGATGCCCAGTGTCTGGTCGGGATTAACATCAACCCTGAGTCACGGGTGAAGGTGAAAGCCGGTCCAGCCAGGCGTGAATTGCTCGAGCAAGGCTGGCGCAGCTTTCTGGTCAAGGTGAACAACGAAGCCGGTGTCACTGCGGAGCTTCGCGCGAGCAGCCCAAACGCTCAACCACTCGCAGGCTCGCCGCAGAATCAGATCGTGGATCGTTGGCTTGGCTTGGCCGTTCACAACTCCCAACCTCTCACCCAGACGCTCAGCGGCTTGGCCTTGGAATATCGCATCGTCCAACTTTACAGCCGCGACGCCGGCAAACGCGATGCCAAGCTCAGCTTCGACGTTGGCCAGGGAACACAGGATCTCGGCTTTCGAAACGAGGTCAATCTGCTCTTCGATTGCAAACCGGCTCGCAAGGTCACACTTAAGGTGCTCGACGAGAACGGCAAGCCGACCACGGCCGGTTTTGAGTTTCGCGACAAACTTGGCCATGTCTATCCGTCACAGGCCAAACGGCTTGCACCCGACTTTCATTTTCATCCGCAAATCTATCGTGCCGACGGCGAACACGTGAAACTGCCGAGGGGCACCTACACCGTTCGCTTTTATCGCGGCCCCGAGTCGATCCCGCAGACCCGGACCATTGCCGTCGCCGACGCGGATACAACGGAGTCGTTTCAGGTAAAGCGCTGGGTCGATCCGTCGCTGATGGGCTGGTGGTCGGGCGATCACCACATCCACGCCGCCGGTTGTGCCCACTATGAAAATCCCACCGAAGGCGTCCACGCACCGGACATGATGCGCCACTGCCTCGGCGAGGACCTCAAGGTCGGTGCCAACCTTACTTGGGGGCCGTGTTTCGACTATCAAAAACAATTCTTCACCGGCAAAGACGATATTGTCTCCCAGTTCCCCTATTTGCTCCGCTACGATGTCGAGGTTTCCGGGTTTGGCTCCCACCAGTCGGGCCATTTATGCCTATTACGCCTACGCGAGCAGATATTTCCAGGCGGCGAATCCAAGCACCACTGGCCCAAGCTATGCCT
>MPMF02231742.1_pt1 | contig 16925 bp, 16 predicted proteins | sample 1617271 | NCBI WGS metagenome assembly MPMF02 (sample SAMN05944812, study PRJNA350692) | marine metagenome | biome: marine; feature: ODZ; material: water; isolation source: 120 m water sample prefiltered with 30 um filter, filtered on to 0.2 um... | place: Pacific Ocean | collected 2012-04-09... | reverse complement strand
TCTCGTTCCTGCTTCTGGCGCTGATTGCGTCGCCGCAGGGTGGCTCCGCCACCAGCTCGCTGGTGATGGTGACCGCCAGCGAACTCGAGAAGGAGGTGCCGGCGGGCGAGTCGGTCGGCTTCATCATCATCTTCAGCAACGGCGACAGCGAGCAGTCAAGGACGCTTGAGCTGGCGCACCAGTTCATGGACGGCCCGCCGGGAGACTGGGGCGCGATGTGGACCACCACAGACGACACGCCGGTCACCAACGGCACGCTGCACTCGATAGCCGCCGGCGGCATCCTACAGTTCCATCTCTACGTTGATGCGCCCATCGGTTCGGCCGGCAGCAGCCGCAGCGTCTGGGCGTTCGCCTGGGAGGGGGCGGTCGAGGAAATGGAACGCAACCAGACCATGCGTCCTTCGGGTTCGCCACTGCTGCTGGCGGTGAACTCTGGAAAGCCGTACGGCGCCGAGCTGGAGCTGGAGGCGGCATCGGCCATAATCTACCAGGAACAGCCTTCGACCTTCGACTTCACGCTGCGCTCGACCGGCGTTTACTCGGATGACTACACCATCGCCATCGGCGACGCGACTACCCTGCCGGCAGGGTCGGTGAGCCTAACTGGCACCAGTGGACGGCTGAAGGGGAGCTACGACGCTGTATCGGCGCAGGACCGCACGGCAGCCGGGACCTTCACTGTGAGCCCTGACCGGAACCTGCTGCCGGGCGACTACACCCTGGAAATTGAAGCATCGTTCGACAGTGGCGTGACCGCCAGTGCCCAGATGGCGCTTACCGCCCCGGTGCCCGATTTCGGCTTCGTCGCCGGCTCGTTCCGGATTACAAGCACTACCGAGGTCAAGTCAAACGAGCCGGTCAGTTTCGAGGTCAAGGTGACCAACAACGGTGGTAACGTCGATGTGAATGGTGCTTTCACCGAGTCAATCGAGGTGCGCGCCGGCGGTGACGCCCTTGGCCAGCAGAGTAGTTTCGTCACCAGCCTCAAGCATGGTGAGGAGGCGCGCGTCAGTTTCGTGCTGACGCCGACCAATGGTGGAGAGCTGGAAATCAAGCTCGAGATTGACCCGCAAGGCGAAATTGTCGAGAAAGACGAAAGCAACAACGTGATGCTACAGTCGCTCTCGGTCGAGGCCGAGCCCGAAGAGAAGAAAGAGGATGGCGGCCTGATTCCGGGCCCGAGCCTCCTCGCGGCCGCCGCCGGCATCGTGCTCGTCGCCGTGCTGCGCCGCCGCCGTTAAGCTTCGAACACCTTGCCAACGGTGTTGCGCCAGAGCCAGCGCAGCGGGTCGTAGTATTCGTCGACGACTCTCTCCTTGAGCGGGATGATGGCGTTGTCGGTGAGCTTGATGTTTTCGGGGCAGACCTCGGTGCAGCACTTGGTGATGTTGCAGTAGCCGATGGCGAACTCGTCGCGCGTCGCGGCGAGCCGGTCGCCTTGGTCAAGTGGGTGCATCTCCAGCCCCGCCAGGCGAATCAGGAAGCGCGGCCCCGCGAACTGTGGGTGCAGTTCGTGCTCGCGCAGGACGTGGCAGGTGTCCTGGCAGAGGAAGCATTCGATACACTTGCGGAACTCCTGCACCCGGTCAACATCCTGCTGCGCCATGCGGGGGTTGTCGATATCGGGATGCTGGTAGGGCTGGATGCGCTTGTTGACTTCGTAGTTCCAGGAGACATCGCAGACGAGGTCGCGCACCAGCGGGAACGCCTTCATCGGCTGGACCAGCAGCGGCTCGTCGTCGGGGTAGTCCGACAGCCGCGTCATGCAGGTCAGTTTCGGCTGCCCGTTCACCTCGGCCGAGCAGGAGCCGCACTTGCCCGCCTTGCAGTTCCAGCGCACCGCCAGGTCGGGTGCCTCGCTGGCCTGGATGCGGTGCAGCGCGTCGAGCACCACCATCCCCGGCTCGAGCTCGAGCTCGAACTCCTCGAGCGAGAGCTCTTCGTCGCTGCCGCGCTGGACGCGGAGCTTCATACAGTCTCCCGAGCGACGAATTTCGCCAGCTCGCCCGGCATCTCCGCCAGCGGCGCTCGCACGATGACCATCCCGTCGGCCGCTCGTCGCACGACCAGGTTCACCCGCCCCAGTTCGGCATCGTAGTCCGGGAAGTCGAGCCGGGTGTGTGCGCCGCGGCTCTCGGTGCGCTCCAGCCCGGCGCGCGCGACCGCCAGCGAGGTGAGCAGCATATTGTGCAGGTCGAGGCAGAGGTGCCAGCCGGGGTTGTAGGCGCGAGGGCCGCTGGCGTGCAGCCCGGAGAGCCGCGCCTGCAATGCTTCCAGCCGGGTGATGCCTGCCTCGAGCTCGCCGCCTTTGCGGACGATGCCGACGTGGGCTTCCATGATTTCCTGCAATTCCTGATGCAGGTGGTACGGGTTTTCGCTTCCGGCCTCGAACGGCGCCAGCGCCGCCGTGCGCGCTGCGTCGACCCCGTCGCCCGCTGGCGGCAGCCGGTCGCTGGACGCGGCGAAAGTGGCGGCCGCCTGTCCCGACAGGTTGCCGAAGACCAGCAGGTCGCTCAGCGAGTTGCCGCCGAGCCGGTTAGCGCCGTGCATGCCGGCCGCCGCCTCGCCCGCAGCATACAGGCCGGCGACCGAAGACGCGCCGGTGGCGGGGTCGACACGCACGCCGCCCATCATGTAGTGCGTCGTCGGTCCAACCTGCATCGGCTCCTCTGTGATATCGAGCCCGGCCAGTTCCTTGAACTGGTGGTACATCGATGGCAGCTTGCGCCGGATGTAGTCGGCGTCGCGGCGGTTGGCGATATCCAGGAACGCACCGCCTTGCAGGGAACCGCGGCCCGCCTTGACTTCGTCCATGATGGCTCGCGCAACAACGTCGCGGGTGAGTAGCTCGGGCGGCCGCATCGCCCCCTCCTCGCCGCGCAGCCATGCCTCGGCTTCCGCTTCGTCCTTGGCGGTCTCAGCTGCGAACGCTTCGGGAATGTAATTGAACATGAATCGCTCGCCCTCGGAGTTGAGCAGGATGCCGCCTTCGCCGCGGACGCCTTCGGTGACGAGCGTGCCTTTGACGCTGGGCGGCCAGACCATCCCAGTCGGATGGAACTGGACGAATTCCATGTCTACAAGGTCGGCCCCCACCAGATAGGCGAGCGCGTGGCCGTCGCCCGTGTATTCCCACGAATTGGACGTGACGCGGTACGCCTTGCCGATGCCACCGGTAGCGATAATCACCGCGCCGGCGGCGAAGAGCAGTAGCTCCCCGTCAGTGCGCCGGTAGGCGAGCGCGCCGGTGACGCGCTCGCCACTCTTCAGCAGCCGCGTCACCGTAGTCTCCATCTGCACGTCAACTCCGTCAATATGGATGACGTGATCCTGTAGCGTGCGGATGATTTCGAGCCCGGTGCGGTCGCCGACGTGCGCCAGCCGCGGGTAGCGGTGGCCGCCGAAATTGCGCTGGCTGATGCGACCGTCGTCGGTACGGTCGAAGACCGCCCCCCAGCGCTCGAGCTCGCGCACCCGTTCGGGCGATTGCTCGGCGTGCAGCTTCGCCATCTCCCAGTTGCCGAGCCCTTTGCCGCCCTTGATGGTGTCGCGGAAGTGCACCTTCCAGCTGTCACGCTCGTCCATGTTGCCGAGCGCGGCGGCGACGCCGCCTTCGGCCATCACCGTGTGCGCCTTGCCGAGCAACGATTTCGAGACCAGCGCCACCTGCGCTCCGGCCTCGGCGGCCGAGATGGCGGCGCGCAGCCCGGCACCGCCCGCTCCCACGACCAGCACGTCGCATTCGACTCGCTCCATCAGAAGAGCCTCCAGTCATCGATGACTCCTGTCGCGCAGAGCCGCACGTAAAGGTCGGTAAAGCAGACCCACGCCAGCGAAAACCACGCCCAGCGCATGTGGCTGCGATTCAGACAGGAGACGCAGTCCAGCGCTTTCTGCTGCGGTTGCGACCGCAGCGAGATGCGGTCGGCGTAGCCGCCGATGAGGTGGCGCAGTGAGTGGCAGCCGAGCGTGTAGCCCCCAAGCAGGAACGCGTTCAGCCCCAGTACCAGCGTCCCGACACCAATGCCAAGTTCATGGCCGCCATCCGGCGTCGCGAACCAGAGCGCTTCCCACGCATCCCAGGTCAGGATGACGATGAATCCCAGCGCGAAGTAGAGCATGTAGCGGTGCAGGTTCTGTAGCAGCAGTGGCATCGCGTTCTCGCCCCAGTAGGAGCCGCGCGGCTCACCGACCGCGCACGCCGGCGGGTCAGCCCAGAATGACTTGTAGTAGGCGCCGCGGTAGTAGTAGCAGGTCAGCCGGAAGCCGGCCGGCGCCCATAATATCAGGAACGCTGGTGACCACGGCACCACGAAGCCGAGGAACTCATCGGGCCATAGCGCCGGCTTCTCACCGAAGATGGCGTTTCCGGTATCGCCGAAAAACTCGGGTGAGTAGAGTGGCGAAAGGTAGTTGGCACCGCCCCCGTCGAAGTGGTAGTTTGTACCCTGGAACGCCGCCCAGGTCATGTAGGCGACCGCGGTCGCAAGGCCTAGAAAGACGGCCAGTGGCTGCGCCCACCACCAGTCGCCGCGCGCGGTCGGGAAGAGCCCTTCATCGCCGGGAATCGCACAGGGCAGAGTATCCCCGCCAGCGGTCTCGGGAGCCATTGCGCCGCGAAGCGGAGGGGTGTATTTACTGCCCCCGCGCCCAAGCTTAATTTAGGCGCGACAGGGTGGCGCGATAATGCTGCGTGCAACCCTGCTGGCGCTGATGGTGCTGGGCACCAGCCTTGCCGGCTGCCTCAGCCCCGATGATTTCCGCACCAGCCCTGACGATGCCGGCTTCAGTGAGTCAGTGCGGCTCGTCATCTCTGAGGACCGCTTTGGCGAGTTCCCGTACGACGTCCGCAATTTCAGCGTCATCTACCCGTCGACGATGGAGGTGGTCGACGAGCGCTTCTGGTCGGTCTACGGCACCGTCAACATTGGCCAGAATGACGAGAATAATTTCGGCGGAAACTGCTGCGAGCACTACCTCGCCACCGATCAGGATGGCATCATCTACAACCTCGGCGGCGAATGGCCCTGGTGGTCGACTGACCGCGGGCTGACCTGGCAGGAGTGGGTGCCGCCCGTGGTCAATACAGACCTGGGGTGCGAAGAGGGCCAGTTCGACCCCACGCTTGACCCGGGACTGGGTGAGGGATCGATTATCCAGGCGCCCAACGGCGACATCCTCGCCATGACCTGGTTTCCGTATCCCAGCACAGATGGTGTTGACCAGTTCTATGCAATTCTGGGCAAGAAGACGAGCCCCACCCAGATTGAATGGGAGTGGTGCTGGAATTCAGTTGATAAGGAACCGTTCTATGACCGTTCCTGGCAGGTGCCCGTCGTGGGCCCCATCAACCCGCCCACCGAATATGCTACCAACAAATGCTCTTCGAATTGCCCCTGGGCCAGTATGGTAGTATCCAATTTCTGGAGCTACAACGAGCAGGGTTACCAGATTAGCGTCGACGGCCTGAATTATCGTCCGATACCGATTCCTGACAGCAGTGATGGTGGGCCGGCAGACCTGGAGTTCGACCTCTTTTTTGAGGACCTGGGGCCAGAATGGGATTACATGCAACCCCACCGGGAAATACGGGCTTCGCCAATCCCCTCCGGTGGCTTGCTGTTTCCACGCTGGTACAGTGATGGTAGTAACCTGTTCCTTGACACGAACCTGCAATGGCACAAGCAGACCCTGCCCGGAGGGTTGTTGCTTCCTTCCCGTAATCTGGTAATCGACAGTTCCGGTGCGTTGCACAGCGTTTCCTGTAATGAAGCAAACCCCAACGCCAAGGGGTGCGACGGGACCTTCAACCTGACGCACCAAATCAGTTATGATGGCGGATATACCTGGACAAACTACACCCACAAATGGCCAGGTTCCCTGTCTGTTTCAGACAACACCTTCGAGTGGGATTTCCAGGCTGACGGTAACCTTGACCTGGCCGTAATTACCGTGAGGGTCCAGACCGAGAATAATGGAACTGCAAGCGACGTGGACCTGATATTCCACATCAGGGATTACAGGGAAAGCATGGAAGCGGATACCATAACGCTCATTGGCCTTGGCGACCTCGACGCCACTTCGGGTGCCGGCAACGATATTCGCTTCGATTTCCCCTCAATGGGCATCCTCCCCGACGGCGGCGTCGTAGTGGCGTACCACGACAGCACCGACGAGAACACCGACCCGATGTTCGCGATTGAACTGGAGCTGCCGGAACTCTACTTCTAGCGCCGGTTATTTCGATAATAATCGGGACAATTCTAGGTAGCGCGTCCGCACGGTCACCTCGGTGATGCCGGCGACCTGCGCGACCTGCTTCTGGCTGCGCGGCTCTCCCGCCTCGCGGCACGCCAGGTAGAGCGCCGCGCCCGCCAGCGCGCCGGGTCGCATCCCCTGGCCGTAGCCCGCGTCGGCCGCCTGCCGTAGCAGCAGATGCGCCTGCCGGGCGGTCTCGTCGGCCAGCTGTAGCTTCTTTGCGAACCGCGGCAGGAAGTCGGCGGCCGCCTGTGGGGTGACTTTTAGCTCGAGCCCGCGTGCAAGCGTGCGGTAGAGTCGCCCCAGCTCGAGTCGCCCCAGTCCTGAAGCGGCGACAACGTCATCCATTGTCAGCGGTAGCCGCTCCTGCCGGATGGCGGCGTAGGTCAGCGCCGCCGCGACGCGCTCGGTTTGCCGGCCGCGCACCAGTTTGCGCCGCAACGCCTCGGAGAAGAGCTCGAGCGCGGATTCGCGGACGCGAGTTGGCAGTCGTAGCGCGCCGTCGAGCCGTTCGATTTCCTGCGAAGCGAGCAGCAGCGTCCGCCCGGGGGTGCCGTGCAGCCGCACCGCCGCCTGCCACTGCTGGAGCGCGTGCTCGGCCACCGGCGCGTCGCTATGCGGGGGCGCGACCGCCGTCTCGCTCGCAGGCTCGGCCGGGGCGACGGCGAAGCTGCCCCATGTAGGGCCGCCGTCGATGATTTCGCCGCAGCCTTCGCAGCGCAGCAGCCCGTCGCCGTCAGGCTCTAGCTCGCGCCCGCCGCATCCGGGGCACTTCATTTACAGAAAAGCTCCCGCCCCAGTAACTGTGTCGCGCGGACGCCTTTCGCGGCGCGCACTGCGACCCACGGCTCCGCGACCGGCCCGAACAGGTCGCTGACGCGCCCCACCCTGCGGCCGCGCGCATCGCTGACGGGCGTGCCGGGCTCGATTTTCTTTTCAACCGGCAGCAGCAGCTCGCCCCGGTCGCCGAGTTGGGTGACCTTGCCGATACAGTGCATGGCTCCGCTCTGTGGTGTGGCGTAATAAAGCTGGCTGCGCGAGCGCTACAGCAGTTCGGCGAGTGTCTCGCCCAATTTCGCTGGGTTATCGGTGACCGCGATGCCCGCCTTCCGCATCGCCTCCATCTTTGCTCCAGCCGTGCCCTTGCCGCCGGCGATAATCGCGCCGGCGTGACCCATGCGCTTGCCGGGCGGCGCGGTGCTGCCGGCGATGAAGCCGACGACCGGCTTCGAGACGTGTTCACGGACGAAATCGGCGGCAGCTTCTTCGGCACTGCCACCGATTTCGCCAATCATCACCATCGCCTTCGTGGCGGGGTCCGCCTCGAACGCTTCGAGCACGTCGATAAACTGGGTTCCAATAACAGGGTCGCCGCCGATGCCAAGGCAGGTTGACTGCCCGCGGCCGATGCGGGTGACCTGGTCGACCGCCTCGTAGGTCAGCGTTCCCGAGCGCGAGACGATGCCGATGTCGCCCGGCCGGTGGATGTGGCCCGGCATGATGCCCACCTTGGCGACGCCGGGGGTGATGATGCCGGGGCAGTTCGGCCCGATGAGTCGCGTTCCCGTATCGGCCAGATGCGCCTTGGTGCGCACCATGTCCAGCGCCGGGATGCCTTCGGTAATTGCCACAACCAGCCCGACGCCAGCGTCGACCGCCTCGCGAATCGCGGAGGCCGCAAAGCGGGGAGGGACGAAGACGCAGCTGGTGTTCGCGCCGTTATCGACCGCCTCGGCGACGGTGTCCCACACCGGCAGTCCCAGGCATTCGCTGCCGCCCTTACCGGGCGTCACGCCGCCGACGAGCGGCGTGCCGTAGTCGAGCATCTGCCGCGCGTGGAACTGGCCGTTGCGCCCTGTAAGGCCCTGCACAGCGATGCGCGAATCCCTGTCAAGCCAGATGCCCATCAAGCGCCCCCGGCGGCGGCAATCGCCTTGCGCGCGCCGTCGTCCATGTCGCCGGCGGTAATCAGCGCCAACCCCGATTCGTCGAGCATCCTGCGGCCGAGCTCGACGTTGGTCCCCTCGAGCCGCACCACCAGCGGTACGCCGATTTCGACTTCGCGCGCGGCGGCGATGATGCCCTCGGCGATGAAGTCGCAGCGCATGATGCCGCCGAAGATGTTGACGAAGATGGCTTCGACCTCCGGGTCGGAGAGGATGATGCGGAACCCCTCGGTGACCTGCTCGGCGGTCGCGCCGCCGCCGACGTCGAGGAAGTTGGCCGGCTCGCCGCCGTGCAGCTTGATGAGGTCCATGGTCGCCATCGCCAGTCCGGCGCCGTTGACCATGCAGCCGATGCGGCCGTCGAGTTTGATGTAGTTGAGTCCCGCCGCGCTGGCGCGCGCTTCGAGCGGCTCCTCGGCGGCGGTGTCGCGCAGTTCCCCGATTTCAGGATGGCGGAACAGCGCCGAGTCGTCGAAGTTGACCTTGGCGTCGAGTGCAATCACGCGGTCGTCGTTGGTGATGACTAATGGATTGATTTCGACAATCGAGCAGTCAAGCTCTTGCGCCATCTGCGCCAGTGCAAGCATGAACTCGACCGCGCGGTCAACCTGCTCGCCCTCGAGCGCCAGCGCCTGCGCCAGCTCGCGCGCTGCCGAAATCGGCAGCGCACCGTCCGGCTCGAGCTCGGCTTTCAGGATTTTTTCGGGAGTTGCGGCGGCGACCGCCTCGATTTCGACGCCCCCCTCGGTGGAAGCCATCATCACCATCCGCTCGCGTTCGCGGTCGAGCACCATCCCGAGATAGAGTTCGCGCGCAATATCGCACCCCGCCTCGACGTAAACTGCCCTGACGGCGACCCCTTCGGGGCCGGTCTGCGGCGTCACTAGTTGCGAGCCGAGCAGCGCCTCCGCGGCGTCGCGCGCTTCGCTAGGCGAGCGGCAGAGCCGGATGCCGCCGCCTTTGCCGCGACCGCCGGCGTGCACCTGTGCCTTGACCACCCACAGCTTGCCCCCCAGCGCCGCGCACGCCGCCTCCGCCTCGTCGGGGGTGAGCGCCAGCCGACCCTGCTGGGTAGCGACGCCGTAGTCGCGGAAAAGCGCCTTGGCCTGGTACTCGTGGATGTTCACGGCGCGCTATTCGGACGGTGTTTAAGACGCTGTGTAAACACTTATAGAGACCGCTTCGTGCGCGCCCATGATGATTTTGTCCGGGTGGCGCCACGCATGAGTTTTTCAGAACTCGGCATAGCACCAGCCATTGTCCAGGTCCTGAAGGAACAGGGCATTACGGAAACGTTCGAGGTCCAGGCCGAGGCCATACCTGCTATGATGCAGGGAAAGGATGTCTGCTGCCGCGCCCCGACCGGTTCGGGAAAGACCCTCGCATTCGGCCTGCCGCTCATCTCACGCTGCAAGCCAGCCCATCCGCGCTATCCCACTGCGCTGGTAGTCACTCCCACCCGGGAACTGGCGGAACAGATTTGCAAAGTACTGCAGCCGCTGGCCCGACCGCAAAAGCTGGGAGTAATGGCGGTATACGGTGGAACTTCATACGCCAAGCAGCGCCAGCGGCTTGAACAGGGTGTCGAGATTATCGTCGCCTGTCCCGGTCGCCTGATTGACCTGATGGAAAAGGGAATGCTGAAACTGGATGACGTGGGAACCGTAGTCCTCGATGAAGCTGACCGCATGGCAGATATGGGATTCATCGACCCGGTGTGCCATATCCTGGACAATTGTTCCGGGGAGCGGCAGACATTCCTCTTCAGCGCGACCCTCGACGATGAAGTTTCGGTCCTGATCCGTAAATACCAGGACCATCCCTTCAAAATCGAAATCGGGCCGAAGGAAGTCAGCATGGAAAGCATGCAGCATTTCTTCTGGACGGTCCACAACACCGGCAAATCCCGGCTGGCTAGTACTGCCGTGAAGCAGGGCGGGCGCAGCATGATTTTCTGCCGCACGCGCCGTGGAGTTGACCGAGTTGGTAAGGAATTGAGAGCTACCGGTCTTGAGGTCGCTACAATCCACGGCGGACTCAGCCAGAACCAGCGTGACCGGGCGATGGCGCGCTTCATCCACGGCGGCTGCATGGCGCTGGTGGCGACCGATGTTGCCGCCCGCGGCATCGACGTCGAGGGCGTCCAGTGCGTAATTCACTTCGACCCTCCGGAAAATGGCAAGGCGTACAAGCACCGCAGCGGAAGGACGGCCCGTGCCGGGGCGCACGGTACGGTCATCTCGCTTGTGCAGCCTCCTCAGAAAAGTGAATTCATCAGAATCCAGCGACAGGCCGGAATCAACGTAAATTTCACGTCTCCCGAATTCGGCAAGCTGCCGGAGAGGGAAGAATATACACCTTCCAACCGCTCCCGGGGTGGGCCAAAGGAGCGCGGAAGCTCGGTTTTCAGGGATATGGCTGCAAAATCTGGAGGAGTTTCCCTGCAGGACAAGGTCAACCGGAATGTTGAGCGGGCCTTTTCTTTCAGGAAGAATAAATCCAGCAACAAATTTGGAGGCAAAAATCGCTCTAACTCGGCCCGTTCGGGACCCCACAATGGTGGCAAGCGGCCCGGTAATTCCAGTGGTGGCTACCGCAAGGGCGGCGGCCGCTCCGGTAACGGCAAGTCGCAGAACTGGAAACAGGGTCGACCATCTAACGGCAAGTCACAGAACTGGAAACAGGGTCGACCATCTAACGGCAAGTCACAGAACTGGAAACAGGGTCGACCATCTAATGGCAAGTCACAGAACTGGAAACAGGGTCGACCATCTAATGGCAAGTCACAGAACTGGAAACAGGGTCGACCATCTAACGGCAAGTCACAGAACTGGAAACAGGGTCAACCATCTAATGGCAAGTCACAGAACTGGAAACAGGGTCAACCATCTACCGGCAAGTCACAGAACTGGAAACAGGGGAATTCCAGCCATTCCGGTGGCGGATCACCTAGCGGAGGCGGCGGCTGGTCAAAGAATCGAAAGCCCCAGAACTGGAAGCGGGGTCGCCGGTCCAGCCGGTCACATTCGAAAAAGAATTATAGAAGCTGACCCGTTCGACGGCACTAAGACTTAAATATCACTCATCCTGCGGCGGCCCCATGGCGAAGAAGAACCCGGCGCACATGTTCCGTGGCAAGAAGCCCGGCTACACGCGCGCCAAGTATATCGGGGGCATTCCAGCCAGCCGGATTACCCAGTTCGACGTTGGTGCGCCCGGGGCGAAATTTGACCCGGAGGTCATCGTGACGCTCAGCGCCGACGAGAAATGCCTGATTCGCCACAACGCGCTGGAAGCGGCGCGCATCACCGCCAACCGGCACATCATGACCGCCGCGGGCCGCGAAGGCTACCACCTCAAGATACGCGTCTACCCACACCAGGTGCTGCGGCACAACAAGGTCGCCACCGGAGCGGGGGCGGACCGTGTCTCGCAGGGGATGCGACTCTCGTTCGGCAAGCCGGTCGGCGTCGCCGCCAAGGTGCGCCGGGGGCAGAAGCTGATTACGCTGCGCACTTCGAGCGAATTTGCTGACGCCGCCAAGGAAGCGCTGCGCAAGTCGTCACACAAGCTCCCGACCCCGTGCCACATTGAGGTCAGCGGGTCGAACTGATGGCGGAAGTGGTCCTCAAGCTGAGACTGCCGCCGCTGGAAGGCTTCCTCTACTTCGTCGAGCGCGACTGCACCGTCTGGAAGCATCAGGGCAGCGCCAAGGAGTGCGTTTCGGACAAGACGTTTGAGCGCGACGAAGGTTACCTCTACTTCATCGACCTGAACGGCGATCTGGCGCGGCTGCCCGATCCGCAGAAGCGCGACCCCGAGACCAACGCGCTTTTCAGGCCGGGCACGCAGGTCTCCGCCGATGAGTCATCCGACTAAGCGCGTCGCGACCAGTATCCTACTGCACGGCGACCGCATCCTGATTCTCAAGCGCTCCGCGGAGGTCGGCAGCTTCCAGCACCACTGGTCGGGCGTCTCCGGCTTCGTCGAGCCGGGTGAGGAGCCGCTTGAGACGTCGCAGCGCGAAGTCGAAGAAGAGACCGGCATCCCGCGCGCCAGCCTTGAGTTGCTGGCGCGCGCCCCGTCCCGCCGCGTCGAGAAGCCCGATAAGATCTTCGAAGTGCATTCGTTCCTCTACCGCTGCGCAATCGACCGCGTGCGGCTCGACTGGGAGAACGACGAGTTCGCGTGGGTCGCGCCTGAGTCGCTGCGCGACTACCGCACGGTGCCGTGGCTGCCGGAGATGGTCACGGAATTGCTGGCGAAGCTGTAGTCATCCCCAGAGCTTCCACCATGGCCTTGCTGCTCCGCGCATGCGCTGCTCGCGCGTCCGGTCGCCCTGTGCAAGGCCTTTCATCACCGCCAGCTCCAGGCTGCGGTAGGCGAGCTTCCCCGCCGGCGACATGTTGCTGAGCGCGCGCAGGACGCGCTGCGGCAGTCCCTCAAGCAGCTCCAGCCGGCTACGGTCGAACTCCAGCTCGCCCCGCGCCTCGACCGGCGCGCCGGCCGCCTGTGATGCGAGCGTTGACAGGTCAGCACCGCCTTCCTCCTCGTGCTCGCGGAACCAGAGCGCGAAGCCGCCTGTGAAGCTCAATTCGTTCAGCACCCATTCGCCCGCTGGCCGCAAGTCAAGGTCGCGCGTAACCGTGCCCTCTTCAGACCAGTGGTGCTCGACGTGCGGGCCGAGATGGTGGCGCAGCTGCTGCTCGAGCAGGTTCCACTCGTGCTTCCGCAGTCGCATCTTACTGTGGAGTCGCTCGAGCAGCCATCCCAGCCGCGCGCGCAGCTCCAGCTCCTCGCCGGCGGTGGCTTGTGCGATGAAGTCGGTCGCCTCGGGGTGCGTCGCCAGCTTGGCGACCAGCGCTGGCTCGAGTCCGGTCGCAGCCGCAACCGTGTTGAGTTCGAGCGGCTGCGACAATAGCGCCAGCCAGAGCTGCGCCACTTCACTGCGGCCGGGCTCCTTCACGGCAGCACCAGCGTCCCAGCTGGGTCGCCTGTGAGTGCTGCTGCGAAGCCGCCCGCGCCGATGATGCGGCACTCGCATTCGCGGGCGATGGCGGCCGCCGCCTCGAGCTTGCCCCACATCCCGCCTGTGACGTCGGCGCCCGGCACATCCATCCGCTGCGCGCGCATCTCCGTGCGGGCGTCCCCGTTGAGATGCGCGATCAGTTTCGCGCCCGGCTCGGCCGGGTCACGATCCATAACTCCTGAGTGGTTGATGACGAACAACGCGCGCCGCGGTCGCAGCGCGCGCGCCAGCGCGAGCATCAGCGTATCGCCGCTCAAAATGGCGATGCCCTGTGAATCGTCGTCGGTGACGTCGCCGCAGGTGACTGGGATACGGCCCGCCTCCAGCGCCGCCTCGAAGCTGCTCGCGGGGAAATCAACGATGTTTTGCGGGCCAGCGGTGCGCAGCGCCTGCGACGGCAGGATTGGAACAGGTTCCAGTCCCGCCGTGGCGAGCGCTTCGCAAACCAGCGCGTTGAGCGTGCGCACCTGCTGGCGCGTCCGCGCGACCGCCGCCGCCTGCTCGGGTGAGCCGTCGCTTCCCTGCGCCAGCCCGAACCGCTTTGCGAGCGGGTGGCCGAAAGAACCGGCGCCGTGCACCAGCACCGCCGGCGCGTCGTTGGCGGCGAGCGCCGCAGCCAGCGCCGTGATGCGCTCGCGTTGTGGCATCGGCTTCGCGGCCGCCTTGTCGGTGATGAGCGAGCCGCCCCACTTGACGAGGTTCACGGCAGCTCCATGGCGGGGCAGTCGAAAAGGTAGGGTGACCCGGTCGCTACCGTCTCGCCCGCCGCAATTCCGGGCGCCGGGAAGAGCCGCGCCGAGAGCGGTTTGGCGCCTTTTTCGGCGACAGCGGCAACACGGTCAAGCAGTGCTGCCAGCCGGTTGGCGCCGATATCGCCCGGCAACGGCACCGTGTCGAGCCCGGTCCCGCAGCGGCCGGCGTATTCGAGCAGGTTATCGACACCGAATTCGCGCTGCCGCAGCGCCTCGACCAGCCCTGGGTCTTCCATCACGGCGAACATGACGCCGCGGTAGCCCACCTGCTCGACTGGCAGCGCGCGCAGCGCCGCGGTCAGTTCCCCGACGAGCGCGGGCGCGCCGGGCGACCCGACCGGCGCGCCCCGCAGCGCCATCAGCCGCGCGACTGACCCCTCGCCGTACAGGCCGGGTGCAAGGCTGGGGTCGATGCCCAGAAACTGTATCTGCGCCGCGCGCGCATCGCGCTCAAGCGCTTCGATTTCCGGCGCAAGGGCGGCAACGTCGCCGCCCGCAGCCAGCAGCGCCGGCGTCAATTCCATCGCCAAGGCAAAGCCTTCCCGCTGCGCGAACGCCGCCGGGAAGAAGGGCGTTGCGGCTTCGACGCGCGCCAGCGCCGCGAAGCGCAGGTTGTGCTGCGGGTCCGCCCGCGCCAGCACCAGCATCGCGCTCGCAGCGGCCGCGCTCCCGCCGTTCTCGAGCCGCGCCGTGCAGAAGGTCGCCGTGGTTGCGAGCAGCGCCTCGACCGCGGCCGGGACGCCGTCGGCGGAGCATGGTCCGAGCGACAGGAACTGGACTCCGGCCGCGATCACCGCCGCCTCCAGCTCGCGCGCGCGTGCCGGCAGCGCCTCGGCAGCGCACCAGCTTTCCCACGGCGGTGTCGCGAGCCGCACCGTCTGCACTTCGTGGCCGCAATCGCGCAGGTGCGCGGCGACCTTGAGCGTGCGCAGTGCCCCCTCGCCGGGCGAGGCGAAACCGGTCACGGCGCGGATTATCACGGCTGCGCAGTCGCCGCGCCATTAATAGCGGGAGCGCTGCCCGCGCGATGGCTGGCAGCACGGAATCGGGGAGCGACGCGCCGCCGCAATCTTTGGTATTGCCGTTGGCCGGCTCGCTCGCCTTCCACGCCACGATTGGCCTTTCGTTCACGCTGGTGTTGTTGCAGGCGCAGGCGCTGGGCGGCGCGCGTGCCGTCGGCCTCGTCGTCGGGGTCCCGATGTTCATGATGGTCGGCAGCTCCGCCTTCTGGGGTGCGATGGCTGACCGCTGGCGCAACCGCAAGCGGGTCGTCCTGCTGGCGATAGTGCTCTCGTCGCTGTTGGCACTGCCGATGCCACTGGCCGGGACTTGGGGGCTGATTGGCCTGCGCGTGCTGCAGTCGTTCTTCCGCGGCGGCGTGGTCCACCTCCACACGCTCTTCGTCGAGCTGGATACGGGTGCGCGCGGCGCGCAGCTGGGGCGGCTGCAGATGACCGCCGGCTTCGGCTGGGGTCTAGGTGGGTTGCTCGGGGGGCTGCTGGTCCCCGCCAGCGTTTACGGCAGCGCCAGCCCGGCGCTGCACGCTGCGTTCCTCGTTAACTGCGCGCTTGGCATCTTCGCGGCAGCGGCGCTGCTGCGTCTGCGCGAGCGGAGCCCCGATGTGTCCCCCGCCGAACAGTTGGTGCTGCCGGGACGCGACCCCGGTGGGGGAGTGCCGCTACCGGCGACCGGGATGCTCTGGCGGCTCGCTCCGCTCTGGGTCGCGACCGTCCTGCTCTTCGTGGGCTACTACTTTTTCCTCGCCTTCGCGCCCGCCTTCTTCACCACGCTGACCGGCAGCACTTCGCGCATGGGGCTGGTGATGCTCGCCTCGGGGCTGGTGCATGGGCTGGTGGCGCGCTGGTTCGGCCGGCTGGCCGACCGCCACCCGCGCGAGAAGCTACTGCGGCTGGTCAGCCTCGCTTTCGTTGCTTGCATGGCGACCTACGCGCTCAACCCGCATCCGCTGCTGGTCATCGCCGCCTTCCTGCCGCCAATCTGGATGGCGTTCGACGTCTCCGCGACGGCGCTGGTCGCGGACCGCGTGCCCTACCGGCTGCGCGGCCGCGGCGTCGGCGTCCTCAACTCCTGCATGTTCCTCGGCGCCGGTGCCGGCGCGCTGCTGGCGGGCGAGCTGCACCGCAGCCTGCCGTTCACGCAAGTTTTCTGGCTCGGGACGCTGCTGGCGCTGGCCGGTGCGCTGGTCGCCACCTACGCGACGCGCTCGACTGTGACGCCGCGCGACTGAAGGTATTCGCGCACCGCCGGAAATGCCCCGGCGCACGCCTCCGGCATCACGACTCCCGGCCCTGTGATGGCGCCCGCCAGTAGCTGCTGCGCGAACGCGCACGCTGTCAGGCCGGTGGTGCGCGCCATGCTGCTCCAGCCCTGAGAACCGTTGTCGTGCACCAGCCAGCCGCGCCGCGAGCCGTCAGCGAACGTCGCGAGCACCCGCAAGTGGGTGAACTCCGCTTCGCCCGGTCGGAGCCGCCACGCCCTGAAGAGTGTGGCGAGCGTCGCCTCACGCTGCTCGCCCGCTAGCGCGCCCGAATCGCGCAGCGCTGTGAAGCGCTCTGCGTGGCCGGAGTAGCGCAGCGTAAACTCGGCCATTTCCGGCACCGACAGGTCGAGCAGGCTACGCAAGCCATCGGTCAGGAACGCCTCCAGCGCGGTGCCGTCGGGGAATCCCGGAACCAGCCCCGGCGGCAGCCGGAACGGGCGACAGCCCGAGAGCGCTGGCTCCGCGACTGCGCGACCGGCGCGTTTCAACCGCGCCGGCCGCTCATATTCGGCAACGACGTCAACGGGCGAAAAGGGCGCTGCGTATTCCCACGGCGGCTCGCGTCGTAACGGCAGCCCGCCGACGAAAATTTCGAGCCGTGCTGGCGCCTGCGCCGCCAGCTCGGCGGCGAGCAGGTTGCTGAAGCCGGGCGCAAT
>MPMF02232090.1_pt1 | contig 16945 bp, 19 predicted proteins | sample 1617271 | NCBI WGS metagenome assembly MPMF02 (sample SAMN05944812, study PRJNA350692) | marine metagenome | biome: marine; feature: ODZ; material: water; isolation source: 120 m water sample prefiltered with 30 um filter, filtered on to 0.2 um... | place: Pacific Ocean | collected 2012-04-09... | reverse complement strand
CGAATTCAGAGCCTTTGTCGACCGATGCCATAGCGAAGGCATCGGCGTGATCCTCGACTGGGTCCCTGGTCACTTCCCTAAAGACAGCCATGGACTGGCTTTCTTTGATGGCACTCACCTCTATGAACATGGCGATCCCCGTATTGGTGAGCACAAGGAATGGGGCACGCTGATCTTCAACTACAGCCGCAACGAAGTTCGCAATTTCCTCGTTGCCAATCTGGTGTTCTGGTTTGAACAGTTCCACATTGATGGTATCCGTGTGGACGCCGTTGCATCAATGCTCTACAGGGACTATCTGCGTCCGGATGGAGAATGGCTGCCCAATGAAAATGGCGGCAGGGAAAATACAGAAGCGGTGCACTTCCTGCAGCAGGCCAACCACGTGCTCTTCCAGCACTTTCCTGGGGCCCTATCGATCGCGGAGGAATCAACCACCTGGCCGATGGTCACCAAGCCGACAGATAGCGGTGGCTTGGGATTCAACCTCAAGTGGAACATGGGCTGGATGCACGACATGCTCGATTACTTCGAGCTCGATCCCTGGTTCCGCCAGTTCCACCAGAACAACATCACCTTCTCCATCTGGTACACCTACACGGAGAACTTTATGCTTGCCCTCAGCCATGACGAAGTTGTCCATGGCAAGAGCAATCTTCTACACAAAATGCCAGGTGATGACTGGCAGAAGTATGCAAATTTAAGAGCACTGCTTGCCTATATGTGGACACACCCTGGCAAGAAAACGATCTTCATGGGCATGGAATTCGGTCAACGTTCCGAATGGAATGTATGGGGAGATCTTCAATGGAACCTCCTTGAACATGAGCCCCATCAAGGTGTTGTGCGCCTGGTTGATGACATCAACACTCTCTACAAATCAGAGCCGGCCCTTTGGAGAGATGACTTTGATCAATATGGATTCCAATGGATCGATTGTGATGACAATCGCCATTCTGTGATCAGCTTCATGCGTCGTGAAAACAAAACTGGAACCTGGCTGGTAGTGGTTGCCAACTTCACACCCCAAAGCCATTCCCATTACCGCGTCGGGGTTCCACTGAAAGGCTTTTACGAGGAGATTCTCAACACGGACGCGAGTCGCTATGGCGGCAGCAATCTCGGCAACATGGGTGGCAGGATCACCCAGGAATGGGGCATTCACGGCTACCCGGACTCTCTCGAACTCTGCCTCCCACCCCTCACAGTGCTGGTCATGCGCCACGATCCCAGCAAGACCGAGCTTTCTGGAGGCCAGACAGGCCCAGGTGCAGCCCCTGAGGGCGCTGATCTGTGACGAAGCTGCGCTCCTGAAGCCCCTGCCCAGCTGTTCAGGCAGGGGCTTCAGGTAGGTTTCCCGCTTGATCAAGACTCCCTGATGAGCGACTCCCTGCCTCTGTTGCTCCGCGCTGCGCGTGGTGAATCGGTGGAGCGGCCACCCGTTTGGATGATGCGACAGGCGGGTCGCTACATGAAGGTCTACCGAGACCTGCGAGACCGTCACCCGAGTTTCAGGGAACGCTCCGAGAACCCTGATCTCTCCTATGAGATCTCGATGCAGCCCTTCGAGGCCTTCCAGCCCGATGGTGTGATCCTCTTCTCCGACATCCTCACGCCCTTGCCTGGCATGGGCATCGATTTCGACATCGTTGAGAGCAAAGGGCCCCAGATCGGTGATCCGATCCGCTCCATGGCCCAGGTCAAGGCCCTGCGTCCCCTCAACCCAGCCGAGACGATGCCCTTCGTGGGTGAGGTGCTCACCCGCCTGCGCGAGAGCGTCGGCAACAAAGCAGCGGTGCTCGGCTTTGTCGGCGCACCCTGGACCCTCGGCGCCTACGTGGTGGAGGGCAAAAGCAGCAAGAACTATGCCGTGATCAAGGCGATGGCCTTCCAGCAGCCTGAAATGCTGCATCGCCTGCTCGATCACTTCGCCGAATCCATTGCCACCTACCTGCGCTATCAGATCGATGCCGGCGCCCAGGTGGTGCAGATGTTCGACTCCTGGGCCGGGCAACTGAGTCCGATCGATTACGACACCTTCGCCGCTCCCTATCAGCAGAAGGTGGTTGATCTGGTCAAGCAGACCCATCCCGACACCCCCTTCATCCTCTACATCTCAGGCAGTGCAGGAGTGCTCGAGCGCATGGGCCGCACAGGGGTGGACATCATCTCCCTGGACTGGAGCGTGGACATGGCTGATGGCTGCGCCCGCCTGCCGAAGCACCTGGGCGTGCAGGGCAACGTGGATCCGGGGCTGCTCTTCGGCACCCCAGAGGCGATCCAGGCCCGCATCGATGACACCGTGCGCAAAGCCCGCGGGCGCCGCCACATCCTCAACCTTGGTCACGGCATCCTGCCCGGGACCCCTGAGGAGAACGGCCGCGCCTTCTTTGAAGCCGGTAAGACCGTGATGGAAAGGATCGGGGCAACCGCTTGAGCAGCAGCCCGGCCCGCATCCTGATCACGGGTGCCAGTGGCTGTGTCGGCCAGTACACAGCCGCATGGCTGCTGGAGCACTGCGAAGCCGAGCTGCTGCTCTGGCTCCGGGATCCACAGAAACTCACCGCAATCCCCCACGACCATCCCCGTGTCCGACTGCTGATCGGCGATCTACGGGAACCACAACGCTTTGCCCCAGAGCTGGCCACGGTCACGCGGGTGATCCATACCGCAACGGCATGGGGTGATCCGGAGCGGGCCCAGCAGGTGAATGTCGTGGCCGTCAAGGCCATGCTGAAGCTGCTCGATCCAGCGGTGATTGAGCAGATCAGCTATTTCTCAACCGCGAGCATCCTCGACAGTCGCCTACAACCGCTGCCGGAAGCCCTGGCCTATGGCACGGAATACATCCAGACCAAAGCCCAGTGCCTTCAGGATCTTGAGCAACACCCCCTGGCGGAGAGGATTGTGGCGGTGTTCCCCACGCTTGTCTTCGGAGGCAGGGTGGATGGAACGAGCCCCTTCCCCACCAGCTACCTCACCGCGGGGCTGGCGGAGGCCAGCCGCTGGCTCTGGCTGGCGCGCTGGTTGCGTGCCGATGCAAGTTTCCATTTCATCCATGCCGCAGACATCGCTTCTATCTGCGGACACCTGGCCACAACCCCCAATCAGCCCAACCGAGAGTCCGGCCAGGGGTTAGTGCGAAGGATTGTGATGGGTCAGCCGGCCATCTCAGTGAATCAGGCAGTGGCGACGCTGTGCCGCTGGCGAGGGGTGAAGCGAACACCGGGGATCCCGCTCTGGGGTTGGCTGATTGAAGCTCTGATCAGGGTGCTGCCGATTGAAATCAATGCCTGGGATCGTTTCAGCATCAGGCAGCGCCATTTCATCCATGACCCGATCAGCCCGCCGGAACGCTTCGGTGGCAGCAGTCATGCTGCCACTCTTACGGATGTGCTGGCCGATTCCGGGCTGCCCCGACGTGGAAAATCCCCAAGCAAGGCTAAAATCCACGCAGACTTCAAACCATGATCCTGCCAATGGCCTCCCTCCTTCGAACCCTTGCCGCTGCATGCTGTGCACTGCTGATGCTGGTTGGCCTCAACGTTGGTTCCGCCCAGGCCGCAACTGTCGAGGTGAAGCTCGGCACCGATTCCGGAATGCTTGCTTTCGAACCCAGCACCGTCAACATCAAAGCCGGAGACAAGATCAAGTTTGTCAACAACAAACTTGCTCCCCATAACGCTGTCTTCGATGGTCATGATGAACTCAGCCATCCTGATCTGGTCTTCAGCCCTGGTGAATCCTGGGAAGAGACCTTCTCCACCGCCGGCACCTTTGACTTTTACTGTGAGCCCCACCGCGGTGCTGGCATGGTCGGCAAGGTGACCGTTGAGTGAGTTGAGACTGAGACATTGCTGAACAGCTGATCCTCTCTGAACTGATGATCAGCGGCAATCCCAAGTCATCAAAAAAACTCATCAACTGAAAATCCCCCTCTGAATTGTGATTTCACCGATCACATCAGCAGGGGTTTTTTTATGCTTTTCCCCAGAAAACCATCATCTCCCAGGCAAGCCTCCATCTTCAGCAGAGACCCCAAGGCATGGCGTCCTGATTAAGGCAACGTGAACAGTGGAGAGATTGACCCAGGTGCAGCCTATGTTGAACTTGATGCAGAACATGACCGCTAACAATGTCAAGACAAGGATTCTCTGATTTCCTCCACGCAGCCGAACACAGCGCATCCCTGAGGAGGGAGATCCGCAGCTGCGAAGATCAACGAACCCTTCTGCTTCTTGCCAGGCGCTATGGATTCCCTGTCAAGGATGAAGATATCAAGCAAGACCCTGAATACACTCGGGTAGAGAAGTGGTTCAAGAACAGTCAGATCATCTCAGCTTTCAGAGTAAATAGCTGAAAGAAAGCTGGGCAGCAACCCCTTTAGAAACAACCCTTTAACCGCGCCAAAGAGCTCATCAATCCATTTTTGCTGGGCATCACTGAACATCCCCCACAAACAACTTCGGTTCTCCACACTCCGCCGCGAATGCCGAACAGAACTGAACGGTTTACCGCCTGACCTTTCCAAGGAATCGACATACGGTTTAAGCAACGAATAGAACCACATGCAACCCACGGCAGAACAATTCACAGAGAAAGCCTGGGCCGCCGTTGTTTCAAGCCAACAGCTGGCTCAGCAACATAAACAGCAGCAATTGGAAACGGAACATCTGCTGCTAGCCCTGCTGCACCAGAACGGCCTTGCCGGTCGAATCCTTGAGAAAGCTGGTGTCTCAGTTCCTGACCTTGAAGCTGCTGCTGAGGCCCATCTCAAACGGCAACCAACCCTGCAGACAGCAGCGGATTCGGTCTATCTGGGCAAAGCGCTGAGCGACTGCCTCGATCGAGCTGATGTTCATAAACAAGGCTTCGATGACAGCTTCATCTCGATCGAACATCTGCTGCTTGCCCTCGCCGAGGACAGCCGCTGTGGTCGGGAGCTCCTCGACCGAGCCGGTGCTGACACCGGCAAACTGAAAGACGCCATCAGTGCCGTGCGCGGAAACCAGAAGGTGACCGATCAGAACCCGGAGGGGACCTACGAATCCCTTGAGAAATACGGCCGGGACCTCACCGCTGCCGCAAAGGATGGCCAACTCGACCCGGTGATCGGCCGTGATGAAGAGATTCGTCGCACGATTCAGATCCTCAGTCGACGCACCAAGAACAATCCGGTGCTGATCGGTGAACCGGGAGTGGGCAAAACAGCCATCGTTGAAGGGCTGGCCCAGAGAATCGTCAATGGCGATGTTCCCGCAGCCCTGCAGAACCGTCAGTTGATCGCCCTGGACATGGGTGCCCTGATCGCCGGAGCGAAATACAGAGGTGAATTCGAAGAACGGTTGAAGGCGGTTCTCAAGGAAGTGACGGAATCTGATGGACAGATCGTGCTGTTCATTGACGAGATTCACACCGTTGTCGGTGCTGGGGCCACCGGGGGAGCCATGGATGCCAGCAATCTGCTCAAGCCGATGCTGGCCAGGGGCGAACTGCGCTGCATCGGCGCCACAACCCTTGATGAGCATCGCCAGCACATCGAAAAAGATCCCGCCCTCGAGCGCAGATTCCAGCAGGTTCTGGTGGATCAACCCTCGGTGGAAGACACAATTTCAATCCTGCGCGGACTCAAGGAGCGTTACGAAGTTCACCATGGCGTGCGCATCGCCGACAATGCTCTTGTCGCCGCAGCTGTTCTCAGCAGCCGTTACATCGCCGATCGCTTCCTGCCCGATAAGGCCATCGACCTGGTGGATGAATCAGCGGCACGCCTGAAGATGGAAATCACCTCCAAGCCGGAGGAGATCGATGAGATCGATCGCAAGATCCTGCAGCTTGAAATGGAGAAGCTTTCCCTGGGCAGGGAATCTGATCCCGCCAGCAGGGAAAGGCTGGAGCGGCTGGAGCGGGAGCTTGCCGAATTATCTGAACAGCAGAGCGCCCTCAATGCCCAGTGGCAACAGGAGAAGGGGGCCATCGATGAGCTCTCATCCCTGAAGGAGGAGATCGAACGGGTGCAGCTGCAGGTTGAGCAGGCCAAACGCAACTACGACCTCAACAAAGCCGCCGAACTGGAGTACGGCACCCTGGCAGGTCTTCAGAAACAACTGCAGGAGAAGGAAAACATCCTGGCCAGCACCGAAGACTCCTCTGATAAATCGATGCTGCGGGAGGAGGTGACGGAAGACGATATCGCCGAAGTGATCGCCAAATGGACCGGCATCCCGGTGGCCCGCCTCGTGCAGAGCGAAATGGAGAAACTGCTGCATCTTGAAGAGGATCTCCATCAAAGGGTGATCGGACAGAAGCCTGCGGTGCAAGCCGTTGCTGATGCGATCCAGCGATCACGGGCCGGTCTCAGTGACCCCGGCCGCCCGATCGCAAGCTTCCTGTTCCTGGGACCCACCGGCGTCGGCAAGACGGAACTCTCCAAAGCTCTGGCCAACCGTCTGTTCGACAGCGATGACGCCATGGTGCGCATCGACATGTCGGAATACATGGAGAAACACAGTGTCAGTCGCCTGATCGGAGCCCCCCCCGGCTACGTGGGCTATGAGGCCGGCGGCCAGCTCACCGAAGCGGTGCGCCGCCGCCCCTATGCCGTGATCCTCTTCGACGAGGTGGAGAAGGCCCACCCGGACGTGTTCAACGTGATGCTGCAGATCCTCGATGACGGGCGCGTCACCGACGGACAGGGCCGCACCGTGGATTTCACCAACACGGTGTTGATCCTGACCAGCAATATCGGCAGCCAGTCGATCCTTGATCTCGCCGGCGACCACAGCCAACATGGCGAGATGGAGCGGCGGGTGAACGAGGCCCTGCGCGCCCATTTCCGGCCGGAATTCCTCAACCGCCTGGATGATCAGATCATCTTCCACAGCCTCAGACGGGAAGAACTTCGAGAGATCGTGTCTCTGCAGGTGGATCGGCTCAGGCAGCGACTACAGGATCGCAAGCTCGTCCTGAACGTGAGTGAGCAGGCCTACGACTGGCTGGCCAATGTGGGCTATGACCCTGTCTATGGGGCTCGACCGTTGAAACGGGCGATCCAAAGGGAACTGGAGACACCCCTCGCCAAGGCGATCCTGGCGGGGCAGTTCAGCGAAGGACAGACCGTGAGCGTTGACCATGCAGCGGTGGACAACGAAGCGGAGCGCCTGGTGCTCCGCTGATCACCGCCTGGTCAGGTTCAGGGCACAAGAATTGACCAGGCAAAGGCTGAGCCAAGACCGATCCAGATCCCGGCGGCCAATCGCTGACCAGCGGGGCCAATCCTGTCGAGAAGCCTTCTGGAACTGGAGGTGATCACCAGAAGCAACGCCCCCTGACCCAGCAGCAGACCGAGGAAGTAGGCCAGCAGGGGTGTCGGCTCAGCACCGACAATCGTGCCTCCGAGCAGATAGCCATGCAAGCCGATCACAGGCAGCAACAGCACAGGGGGAGCAGCACCAAGGGCAACCAGGCCTTCAAAGGCCAATGTGATCGCAACGACGGCCTCGGCATAGAGATCCAGACCGACGGGTAGATGGATGACTTGCGAGATCAGACTTCCCAGCAGACCGCAGGCAAGCAGAGGCAGCAGCCAGCGCCGGGGATGGCTCAGGCCAACAAAACCAATGGCGAGCAGAAACAGCAGGTGATCGGGGCCGAGCAGGGGGTGACCGATACCACTGATCAAGCCCTGAAGAGGCGTGAGTTCAGCACCTTCCATCATTCCAAAGGGATGGTGGGCCAGGGAGGGCAGGGCGGACAACGCAAAGGCCACCAGCAAAAAACCACTGGAGCCAATCAGCCGCAGGACCTTGACAGGCCCCTTGCGGGCAGAACTGAACATGAATCGATCCTCGTCGGGTGTTACCTGGCGGGCGTTCTGACTTCCCCGGAGCATCCGGAGTTACAGCTGCGGGACAGCGTCGGATTCGCACCGAACTTTCCCCGTTTCCTCTTCGGGCTGAACCCCCAAAGAACCAGGCCATGCCTAAATCTATGCGTTTTTTTCTGAATCGGCCTTGAACCAACCGGGAATAGCCTCGAAACAGGCGGCATTTCTTCTGTTCTCGCGAGCCTCCACCTTCCAGCAACAGGTTCGGCCGGCATCCCGATCCAGCAGCAGCGTATTGGCCCAGCCCCAGACCAGTTCAGCGGTGGACTCCATACCGACATTGGCCATCACCCGCAGATCCAGGGCGTCCTGCTCGTGAAGCTTCTGCCATTGCGGCAGCAGAGGATCATCCGCATTCACCAGGAACGTGTGATCGAACTGATCACTCAGCTGCTGCTCCAGTGGTCTGAGGCTGGAGAAATCAACCACAAAACCAAAGTCATCAAGCTGCCTGGCGGCGAACCAGACCGTGAAGCTGCGGCTATAGCCATGCACGAAACGACAGTGACCCGGGTGTCGCCACTGCCTGTGGCAACAGGGGTAACCATCGAAGTGCTTGCTGCAGGTATGAACGGGAAACGGCAGAGACATCCGCAAAGTCAGATTGATCACTGAAAGGGGATTGGCAACGAAGACCTGCGCTCTGGTGAAGCCCCTCAGAATTGATGAAATCGCTTTTGCTCACCAGAGCAAAAAATTACTGTCTCACGAGTTGTACTTCGCAAGGAGTCATCGGTCCAGGCAAGAGGGAGCACACCACAGCCTGATCAAGCATCGCGATCAGCAGCAATCCTGCTCAGGTTATTCCGATCAGCCCGAGAGCGGGGGAGCGGGAAGCCTGAAGCCTGAAGCCATGCCAGCGGCAGAATGGGGGCGTCGGGCGCGTTGACAACGGGACCGGCGCCGGAGGCGCCAGGTGTGAAGGCCAAGCACATTCTTCAGCAGCCAAGGTCGACACGCCCATGCATCCAGATCACGGATCAAGATCACGTGTTCAGATTGCGTGTTCAGATCAACTCCGGCCTCGCCGGCGTCGAGATGCTGCCGGATGAAAAGCAAACGATGAACGTCAGGGACCTGCCAAGCACTGGAGCCTGGTTCAATCAATAGAGGATCTTGCCCCTCACGATCATGGGTCGACTTTGATGCCCAGCAGCTGTTGACTGACTTCGTGACAACATGGATTCAGCAGGTTGCTATCAGCAGAATAGCAGGTTTTAAATGAATAAAAGGAATGCTTTTCAATGATCATCACACTTGTTTTCTTAGGTGTGATTTGTGGTTTTTTAAACTCTGCCGCAAGCGGTGGTTCATTAGTGATACTGCCTCTAATGATCCTACTAGGGATCCCTCCATCCGTGGCCAACGCCACGTTTCGACTGCCGATACTAATTGGAAGTGCCACATCAATATGGAAATTCCAGCAAGCCTCTGCGATCCCATGGGCAAAAACCACTTTTTTGCTAGTTATTTTTGTTCCGATGTCTTTAATTGGTGCCGCCCTGGCATCAATGCTGCCAAACGCACTAATAGCTAAGATGATCAAAATTTCAGTGCTTGTCGCCCTTGCTTTCCTATTAATAAACCCCAAGCAAGCCTTGGCCCAGAGAGCTTCGTCAGTAGCAGCAATAATCAGCTGAGTGCAACGAATTTAAAAATCGCCCTGACGGTTGGGCTATGCGGACTTTGGCTTGGACTCATTGTGATCGATGCTGCAATCTTCCTACTCCTAGGGCTCGTTTACTTTGCTGGGCTTTCGCTTGAGAAAGAAGTTCCGATCAAAAGTGCACTGATCTTTATTTCAAGCATTCCGACCATCTGCGTCTTCATTCTCAGCGGCGACATAAATTGGCACTATGGTGAGGTACTGTCTCTCGGCAGCATTGCAGGTGCGATTCTTGGCTCCAGCCTTGTCCTCAAAGAAGGCTCTGGCAAATGGATCCATGGCCTATTAATTCTCGTCGTTAGCATTGAGGCTGTTAAAATATTTTTATAGCCTTATCCATATCATACAAGTCTAACCTGCCTTGCCGCCTTTCTTTACCTTGACAATTCAGTGATTTTTTTGGTCCTTATTCTTCTTCCACAAGCATGGAGAAAGAGGCAATGAATTAATCGTCGATTCACGACTCAACCAGGATTCCAAACCGCCTTTCCATTGCGACAGGCTTGTAATTGCAACAGCCTTGTCAAGGCAACAGCCTTTTGATGACAACTACCTGCTCTTTGTTCCTGCAATCTCTTGAAACAACAATAGCATTCCGCTGAGTCCTCAAAGGGCCTCGCAAAGGGCCTCGCAAAGGCCCAATCCATAACTAAGCTCTTGAATCTGTTCTGCCGCACACCGAAAGCCCTTATCCTGTTCTGATCAATTGCCACAAAACATGGGCAGATTCATTTAAATGTTATTTGACATTGCTTACGATAGTTGAATTTTGAACCCAATCCAGAAAAGTAGCCTGTAAGTCAAGGCTTCTAACCATCCCCATTCGCAAGTCTCGTTGAGATTCCGGATCCTCTGCCAGTGCTCGTACGATTTGATTAAAGAATTTGGAATGTATATCATCAGCCTGCTTAGGTGGAAGTTCTAGCACACCAATTCGCTCACATGCATTTCTAAGCTGCAGGTAAAGGGTTTGAAGTGTGAAAAAATAACCAGGTCCTACAGCCCCTATGGCTTCAGCCAGTGTTCCATTTTTAAGCAAAGAGATAAACCCTTCACGCCACTTCAAAGCATTGAATGAATCCCCAGAGCTATTCTGCATGACTGGATCAAAAACCTGATGCAATTGACGCATCAATTCGGGATAAGTGCGGCCATTGTCTGAGGAATTTCCCCAGCCTGGCAATTCAAAGAGTTGCTGACGTTGCAAGGGTTGATCGAGACGTGTGGCCAGGATCGCCAGGAAAAGTGGTAGCTGATTTAAAAATACATTCTGCTCCATAAGCAAACGCTTTATAGCACCTCTGGAATCTGGCAATTTTCCAGATTCCAGTGCGTAGAGATGTGGATGCTGCATGGACTTGTGCAGCCTTGATTCAAGCAGCATATCTGTCATGAATGCTTCAGAATTACGCAAAACCTTCCTGGTATTCCATGAACGACTTCTCCTTATTAATTCAAGGGTATCGACAAGCTGCATTAGCAGGTCAGGGTATTCACTAAGATAACGAAGAGTTGGCGCCCTGGGCACCTCTAAAGCTTCAGCATTCTCTACAGCAATAACGTCAGCACTGCGTGGACAATTTTCAAGGAAGGCCATTTCTCCGACAATTCCACCGCTGCAAATGTAGGTTAGCGAAACAGGATTATCAACAGCAAATAAGCCGCTTAAAACCAAGAAGAAGCTGGTATGTAATTCCCCCTTACGAATCACGTAATCACCTCGTTTGAAGGATCTCCATTGGCCTAGATGTTGAAGTTTTTTTCTTAAGTCTAAAGGCAGCTGACTGAGAAGAAGGCGATTATGCCCAACGCCAACAAGGGCCTCAATGAATTCACTTAGCAGCAGGGGCTTAGAATTAAGTCTTTCAAAAACCAACCCGCGATCAAGCGCAAGTACAGTACTATCGATTCTGCCTTTTACATCTGCAGTTCGGGGCAGATTTTCAAGAAAACCTACTTCCCCAAGCACATCACCGGACTTCAATATTATAGTTTTACCACCAGTTTCCACGCTGAGTTCACCACTGAGAATTATATAAACTGTTCGTTCCAGTCTACCACGTTCAATAAGAAGCTGATCGGTTTTAATTCTTTCACGAACACCGCAACTCTGCAGGTGCTCCTGAAGTTCTACAGATAGCTGCTTGTAGAAGCTCATGCAGGCCTGAATCTCGCAGTAAACGCATCAACGGGCGATTTGAAAGGCATCAGCACAACGCAAAAACATCGACCAGGTTCATATTCACTCATGTTTTTGCTGGGTTTGCAAACCTTCTTTAGCAGGTTTCAGTACATCCGCGAAGGTACAAATCTTCCTTTTTTTGAGGGATGGTGACTCCCAACCTAGCCGTGCTGGGCAGGCATCGATCGATCTCCACTCGAGCATTGCCCTCAACTGATCACGGCTTGAGCTCAGACCTGCCTGAAGCTGAACGATTTTGCCACGATGAACCACGAGTCGCCCAAAAACGCTCTCAGCCCCTAAGAACCTAAATTTGTTCTGGTCAGTGGCATGCGTGAGCCTGATCAGTCATCTGCAGACACACCACGAGCCCTGCAAGACCTAAAAAGCAAAAATCAACACCAAACACCACCAACAACCACAAAAGACCTGATGGAGCCCCGCAGAGCCAACCTCATCGATCAGCTCAGTTTCAATGAAGCCGGGCTGATCCCAGCGGTGGCCCAGGACTGGCTGGATGGAGCTGTGTTGATGCTGGCCTGGATGAACCGTGCCGCCATTGAACAAACCCTCGCCACCGGTGAGGTGCATTACTGGAGCCGATCCCGCCAGGAGCTCTGGCACAAAGGGGCCACCAGTGGCCACACCCAGATTCTGCGTGGACTCCGCTTTGACTGCGATGCTGATGTGCTGCTGCTCACGATTGAACAGACCGGCTCAGTCTCCTGTCACACCGGCGCACGCAGCTGTTTTTTTGAGTCTGGAGCTGAACGCTCATCGGCAGAGGCCGAGTGTCTGCCTCCCCCTGCAGACGCCTGCAGTGAACTGTTCAGAGTGTTAGAGCAGCGCCGGGACCAGCCGGAACAGAACAGCTACACCAATCGCCTCCTCGCAGGGGGGGACAATGCAATCCTCAAGAAGATTGGCGAGGAGAGTACGGAGTTCGTGATGGCCTGCAAGGACGATGCCTCTGCAGAGATCGCCGGCGAAGCCGCTGATCTGATCTTTCACCTTCAGGTTGCCCTCGCTCACCATCGCGTCAGCTGGAGAGAGGTTCTGGAGGTGCTCGCCCAGCGACGAGGCGCACCACGTCGCGGCTGATCCCAGGTCGCTGCCATGAGCCAGTGATCAATCCGGCCAATGATCAATCCGGCCAGAGATCAATCCGGCAACGGGCTGCCGAAACCGCCAGGCTGCGCTTTAAGCCAGCCCAAGGTGGCCAGGTCCCTTGCAGAGAGGGCAAGAACAGGAGTCACACCCTGGGAAACCGCCATGGCATCAGCGGGCTGATCACTGTGCCCCCAGAGACCAAAGGCATGGCCAAGTTCATGCAGAGCTGCAGCCTGAAGCACAGGTGCTCTCAGCTCAGGGGAGACCATCACTTCAACTGTGGGCTCCAGACGCCAATGACCTTGGCGTTTCACCTCAGCAAGACGCAGGGTGCTCCTGCCGTTACTGGCCCGCCAACCTGAAGCAAGCTGCCGACGAGGAGGGCGGCGGCGCAAGACATGAATCTGGGCCCGCTCCGGCTCATTGACGCGGGTGATCGGGATCACCTCCACCCAGGCGTCAATGGCGGCGTCGACGGACCCTGACCAACGCTGCAACCAGCGGGCCTGGGTCTGGGGGCTGGTTGCATCTGGCTCCACCCAGATGCACCAACGCTCCAGGGTTGGATAGCCGAAGCGCGTGGTGCCGAGATCAGCCCCATAGCCCACCGCTGCAGCGGCAAGGGAAGGTGCCTGCAGCCCTCCCTCCAGGACACGAATTTCCTCAACGGGAGGACAGAGATCAGCATGCATTCGATTCAGGCGGCGGGAAGACCAACACCACGGGCCATAAGTGTTGCCATCAAGGGGATGGAAGCGAATCCGACAAGTTCAACATTGATGACCCAGCCGAGACGACGTACAAGCTCCTCGCTGACATCAGGCAACTCCCCCTTACGCAGGCGGACCGCCCAGAGGATGTAGGTGATTGTTGGATACAGAGAAAGCGCCCCCACGGAAAGAAAAACACCAACCTTCCACCAGAACAGGGGATTCTGGGTATAAAAGCCACCGCCCTGTCCGAAATAGAGCACTCTGAGGATGCCGGAAACCAACAGGGCCAGGGCCGCAATGCCATAAACAACATCTGTGATCACCATGGCCGTGGCTTCACCACGGTTGGGATCTGACTTGAGCAGACGGCGCTCCAGGGCCAGCGCGCCGAAACAAAGCATGAAACTGAGGTAGTGGATGTAGGCCACACCTGCATTTGTTAAAACATCTGAGCTGAGAGCCGTTGCCAAAGGCATGGGCGGGAAGCGACGCAGTCGCGACGGTAGCTGGCACCTGAACGAGCCGGGCAGAGACGAGACATGAAGAGAATTGGAACAACGCTTCCAGATCAATTCCACATCCGGAAGAAACTATTCAATAACGTATAAAAAGCGAATTCCGCAGTCTTCCTTACACGACAAGAATGAAAACACTTTGCCCCTAGGTTCAACTGAGATGCCTGCTCAAGATGGTGAGTTCACTGAGTGCCTTCCTTGGCGAAATCGGTCGGCACCAACTGCTCACACCTGAGCAAGAACTCACATTGGGCCGCAAGGTTCAGGCCATGGTTGCGATCACAGATCGTTGCTCCCTCGCCGGCGGCACAGGCCCTGAATGCGAGTACTCAGACAAGGAGCGTCTGACCATCCGTCGCGGCGAAAAGGCCAAGAACCAAATGATCACAGCCAATCTCAGGCTCGTTGTCAATCTTGCCAAGCGTTATCAAGGCAAGGGGCTTGACCTGCTTGATCTGATTCAGGAGGGGACACTTGGCCTGACAAGAGCCGTTGAAAAATATGATCCAACCCGTGGGCATCGATTCTCAACATATGCCTACTGGTGGATTCGTCAGGGATTGAATCGTGCTCTATCGACCCAGAGTCGAACTATCAGAATCCCCGTCAATGTCAACGAGAAGCTGACAAAGCTCCGGGCAGCCAAGGCTCGTCTGATGCAAAGCAATGGCATGTCGCCCACTCCAGATCAATTGGCAGAATCAATGCAGATTCCCCTTGCGGACGTTGAGGATCTGCTGGCCTGTGAGTTGAGAAGCGTGACCGTGAGCCTGCAGGGGGTTGTGAAATCAAAATCCGACCCTTCTGAACTTGTCGATGTGCTGCCGAGCGATGAGTTGCCGCCCATGGAACGTGCAGAGATCGCAGAGAGAACAGCTTCAGTTTGGAAACTGCTCAATAAAGCCAATCTCACCCCGAAGGAGCGAACGATTGTCACCCTCAGGTTCGGTCTCGATGGTTCCAATGAATGGCGCACCCTTGCAGAAGTGGCCCGTCACATGAACTGCAGCCGTGAATACTGCCGGCAGGTTGTGCAGCGTGCCTTGCGCAAACTTCGCAAGACCGGAGTGCAGACAGGTCTTGTTGAGAGCAGCATCTGAACAGATCCCTTCATCCCTGTTGGGGATTCCGCCATCCACAGGTGTGGCGATCAACCCTGATTCAGCTGCCATTTAGGTCAGACTGGACCTATGCATGATTGATAAAAGATGGTTGAAGCTTCCGCCCCAGGCCCTCAGACCGTTGAGGCCACGGTGATTGACAGCTCAGTGATCGATGAGGGCGTGTTCAGGAAAGTCCTGAGACAGGCCGGTCGCACGATTGCGCTACCTGCTCTGGAGGCCTTGGAATTGCTTCTTGATAGCTCAACCCCTGCGCAGGCCAGATTCACCATGCTTGCGGCACTCACCTATCTGGTGATGCCCATCGATCTGATCCCCGATCTGATCCCAGTGGCAGGATTCAGTGATGATCTTGTTGCACTCACCACGGTGCTAGCCCTCTGGAACAGCCACATGACGCCCCAGATGCGCGATCGTGCAAGGCGCAGACTTGATCGCTGGATTCCGCATAGCCGCTGATGCCGACATGGTCTGACGATGTTGAGAACGAGCTCAGCCACCTGATCAAGGAATGGCTGAAGCAGCAGGAGAGAACCCAGGCTGACCTGCGACGCAGTCTCAGGGCAACATCAACCCGTATGCCTGCCTTGATGGAAGAGTTGGCGAAAGAGCATCAAAAGGGGGGGATCTCACAGGTGGCGGCCCGTCTCTGTGCCATTGAAGCTGAGTGGGCGGAAGAGGAAGGGGATGGCAGCTCTGAGCTGAGAGCTGCGGATCCCTTCAGTCAACTTGACTTGCTTCTCAATGAAATTCGCCACGACTGCAGCAGCTGATCTCGATCAGAGGCAAAGTGGATGAATCATCAGAACCATGTGATGCATCTCTCGAACTCCTTAACGCTTTTGACCCTTGTCAGCAGTCTCCAGATCATTTCGACACCTCAGGTGCTGGCCCAGAGCGAAGGCTGGCTTCTTGGTCCAAACAGCCGCACAGGTAAAAGCAGCAAAGTTGTGCCCACCGATTGCGTCGAGAGCGCTGACGGGTCGATCACCTGCAACACCAAGATTGAAAATCCTTCGGGAGACACCCCGGCCCGCCCCTATTACGAACCATTCAACAATTAAAGACGCCACCAACCTGCTTTGAGATCAACTAAGCCTCGCTTGCGACTGAGCTTTCTGCAGTTTGTTGACGCCGGCGAAAAGCTGATCGCCAGAGTTCTATCGGTGATCACCGGGATTGTGATCATCGCCGCCTTGGTGCAACTCAGCGTGGTGGTGGGTCAGGTCCTGCTCGACACCTCCAATGCCAACTGGCTTGGGGATGACCTGCTCAAAGTGCTGGGTGACCTGCTCACCGTGCTGATCGCCCTTGAGGTGATGCAGAACATCACCAGTTACCTGAGAAAGCATGTGGTTCAGGTGGAACTGGTGCTGGTCACAGCCCTCACCGCTGTTGCTCGCAAGGTGATTGTGCTTCCGCCTGGATCCGAGAACAAACCTCAGTTACTGGCTGGCCTCGGCTTGGCAGCCCTCTGCCTGGCTGGGGCTTACTGGCTGGTCAAGCGTTCTGTGTTCAAGGGGGCGATCCATACAGCGATGCAGACGGAGTCCAGAAGAGTGCAAGCCAGAGGGTCCCTGGCGGAGGATCGGTCCGTTCAACACGATGGGGTCGATGGGCCTCAAGATGGAGCTGATCGCCAACACTGAGGTCGAGGTATTGATCAGGATCCCTCAATCGCAGGCTCGCACTGCCTCGCAGCAAAGTGATCCATTCATGCTCACTCTGGTCATACCAGTGACCTAAAGGACTT
>MPMF02250344.1_pt1 | contig 17086 bp, 14 predicted proteins | sample 1617271 | NCBI WGS metagenome assembly MPMF02 (sample SAMN05944812, study PRJNA350692) | marine metagenome | biome: marine; feature: ODZ; material: water; isolation source: 120 m water sample prefiltered with 30 um filter, filtered on to 0.2 um... | place: Pacific Ocean | collected 2012-04-09... | reverse complement strand
GCGGGGAGGGCGCCCCCGCGCGCCGGGTATCGGCCCCTTCCGCACAAAAAAACGGGGGCGGCCCGTGATGGGCCGCCCCCGCCGTGTGCCGCTGATCTTCCGCAGGGTCAATCCGCCCCGGCGAGCTCCTTGAATTCGTCCATGGTGAGGAGGCGGTTTTCCTTGAGCGCCCGCTCCTTGACGTCGGTGAGAAGGTCCATCATCTCTTCCTGGGTGGCCTTGATGCCGAGCTCCTCGAGGAACCAGACGATAGAATCGATGCCGCTGCCCTTGCCGATGACGGGCTTGGGCTCGGTCTGGCCGACGAGGCCCGCGCTGTAGGGCACGAGCTCGGTCGGGAAATCGACGCCCGCGTTCTTGAGCCAGCTGACGATGATGCCGCTCTCGATGTCGTAGAGTTTTTCGCCCACGATGCAGCGGTTGGGCGGGACGGCGACGTTCGCCAGCCCGGTGACGAGGCGCGAGGTCTCGACGAATTTTTCGGTCTTGAGGCCCATGTCCACGTCGTACATGGTCTTCATGGCGAGGGCGAGCTCTTCGTAGGCGCAGTTTCCGGCGCGTTCGCCGAGACCGGTGACCGAGGTCTGGGCCACCTGGCAACCCGCAGCCATCGCCATCAGGGTGTTGGCCACGCCCATGCCGTAGTCGTCGTGGAAATGGGGCTCGAACGGCGTGTCCGGGAATACCTCGCGCATCTTCTTGATCAGATGGGGCACGGTGTGGGGCGCGAGGCCGCCGAAGGTGTCCACGATGGCGAGGGCGTCCATGTGCCCCTCGGTGGCGACTTTCTTGAGCATGTCGAGCACCCACTCGAGCGGGGCGCGCGAGAAGTCGATCGGGAAGAAGCAGACGTAGAGGCCGTTTTCCTTGGCGTACTGGGTCGCCTTGATCGAGGTGTCGATGGCCTTGTTGAGGTCCCACTTGTAGGCCCGCTCGATGATATGGGTCGAACTGGGCACTTCCATGACGATGCCCTTGACGCCGGTGTCGACCGAGCGCTTCACGTCGTCGGCCATGCAGCGCGCGAAGCTGAACACCTGGGTGTCCGAGCCCTCGAGACGCTTGACGATCTCCTTGATGGCCTCTTCGTCCTGTTTGGAGACGACGGGCATGCCGGCCTCGATTCGGTGGATGCCCACCTCGGCCAGCGCCTCGGCGATGCGGATTTTCTCGTCCTTGTTGAAGAGGACGCCGGTCTGCTGCTCGCCGTCGCGCAGGGTTACGTCGTGCAGTTTGGGGCTGGGGTCGAAATTGACCTGATCCCGGACTTCCTTGTCGAAGTTCCAGGGGCTGGTGAACCACATGTCCGTGTTCCAGGGCTCGCTCATCACCCTTCTCTCCTTTGCTTTGAAGGTAAGGCCCCGGCGGGAGGCGGCCCGAGGCCGCCCCGCCCATCGGGGAAAGTAATAACCGGTTTACTCGTAACGCGCCTCGCCGCGAGACTTGTGCGAGAAGTCGAAGTACGGCGAATCCTCGATGCACTCGTCGTAGTGCTGCATGCCGGTGAAGATGATCGGGCCGTCGGGACCGACGAGGACGTTCTCCTCGAGGCGAACCGTCTGCGGCAGGCCCGGATGGCCGGCGAAGGTCTCGATGGCGAAGTACATATTTTCCTTGATCTCGACGGGGTAGTCGAGGCTGTAGGCCCGGCTGATCCACATGCCCTCGTAAAGGTCGAGGCCGATGGAGTGGGCGAACTGCTGGAGCGTGACGGTGCCGTACTTGTCGTCGGCGTACACGGGGAACTGGGAAGCCACGTCCTTGGTCGTCTGTCCGGGCTTGAGATTGACGAGGCCGGCGTACATCGAGTCGTACACCTCGCGGTAGAGCGCTTTTTCGGTCTTCGTCCAGTCGCCGCCGCACTTGAAGCAGCGCACGTAGTCGACGAAGTAGCCGCCTGGACCGATGGCGTTGATGTCCACGATGACGAGGTCGCCGTCGCGGATCATCTTGTCGGTGTGCCAGCGCCGGTAGGGGCTGGTGTTGCCGCCCGAGGCGACGATGATGTCATAAACGAAGTCGAAGCCTTCCTCGTAGAGCAGGTTGTTCACCCAGGCCGTGAGGTCGCACTCGCGGATGCCGGGCTTGAGCCACTCGTGGCGGATTTTCCACATACAGGTGTCGCCGATGGTCGAGCTGATTTTGAGGCACTCGATCTCCTCGGGCGTCTTGATGACGCGGGCCTCGCTCATCGCCGGCCAGGCGTTGACCAGGTTCACGCCCTTTTCGGTGAAAGCGCTGTAGGCCTGGAAATCCATGATGTCGATGCCGATTCGGCCGTTCAGATCGACGCCGCCCTCCTTTAGAACGTCGATGACCGAATCGACCATGCGGTTGACCATCATCTGCTCGGCCGTCTCGGACCATTTCCAGGTGATGGCGGGCCGGATGTTGCCCTTGAGCCAAGGGGCGTCGATGCGGGCGCACTCGTAGTCCGAGCCCGCCGTCTCGAAGAGTACGGGCGTCTCGGCGCCGCGACAGAGGACCGCGTAGCGGATGAAGATATTGTTCTTCCAGTTGCCCTGAAAGACCGAGCAGGTGTAGCGGATGTTCTCGCCCTTGAACATGATGACGGCATCCATGTCGTGTTTTTCCATCATGTCCTTGGCGCGCTGCAGGCGATCCTTGCGCATCTGGTCGAAATCGACCCGGCGCTGCCAGTCGCTGCCCGTCTGGCTGAACACGCGGCGGGGCGACTGGTAGTGCTCCCGCTGCAAGAAATCCATCGGCATTCCCTGTTTGCTGAGGTCCACCATAGTGAACTCCTCCTTAAATAGAAGTGGCTGAAACAGTTATTTCGCTTCGTGCGAAGCGAAGGCCCCAGCCCGCGCCTCGTGAAATTAAACGAAATGACTCTCGGATCTAAGCCGTTTTTTTTGTTTTCCCCTCTCCTTTTTTTATCTTCCGAACGCCTTTATCGGCACTCACTTCTCCTGTCGAAACGGGAGCCGCCGCCGGGCGGGCCGGATACCCCGCGGCCACCAGCGCCTCCCGAAGATGGTCTCCCTCTTTTTCCATGTGCTCGCGCATCGCCCCGAGCGCGCGGTTAGAATCGCCCGCCTCGACGGCGGCGAGGAGCGCCTCGTGCTTGGCGAGGGCCTCGTCGGGCTGGCCGGGGATGCCGATGATGCGCCGCTGGCTCTTTTCGATGAGGCCGGCGATGGCCTCCCAAAGGGTGAGGATGACGGTGTTCCCCGCCGCCTCTGCGAGCTTGCGGTGAAAGGCGATTCCCGCGCGGACGAACACCTCCGGCGAGGCCTTGCCGCCTCTCATCTCCCCGGTCAGGGCGCGAAGCGACTCGACATCCGATGCACTGCGCCGGCCGGCGGCGTGGGAGGCGATCTGCTCCTCGAGGCCCTGGCGCACCTCCCAGAGCTCGAGCAGGGTCTCCTCGCGGACATCGAGCAGGAACGAGAGGCTCTCGCGGATTGAGGCGAGGTAGGGATCGACGCTGAGGTTTCGGAGGAAGGCCCCTTGGCCGCTCCGCACATCGATGAGACCTGTGCTGTCGAGGGTGCGGAGCGCCTCGCGGACCGAGGCGCGCCCGATGCCGAGGGTGGTGGCGAGTTCGCGCTCGGAGGGAAGCCGGTCGCCCGGAGAGAGTTTCTTCGTCCGGATCAAGTGTTCGATTTGGGAGACGACGCCTTCGTAGAGGCGCGTTTTTTTGATTGGGCGGAGCAAGAATTCACCTCCGGGCCGGGCTCATATCCCGGCGGCAGGCCGGGCGAAATCCCCGGCGGCCTTAGCTAAAAATCAACTTCAAAACGGGCCGCTTCTGGTCTGGTGGTCTGACCAATACTATGAAAAGCTCCCAAGTGTCAACATATCCCGGGATTTTCCGCGGAATACGCTCACGCTCCGTTGGGGGCGACATCGTCCCTTTTAGAAACTGGCCTGAGATACAAGCCGCTGTGGTCGGGAAGGCTGATTCCAATGTATACCCCAAAGGCCGGGAGCGCTCATTTTTTCGCGTTGCCGGGGACCCGTTGTTCCCGCTAGTGGCGGGGCCGTATAATGGGCTAAAGGGGGTTTTTTCCGCCCCATCAACGACAAAGGATATTTCTTGCCCCCATTTCCGAGTGTGTCGGCCCACCTTTTCGCTTACGAACCACTGACTTTCGACCACCTTCGGGCGGTGTCCGAGGCCGGATACGCTCGGGTCGAGCTCTGGGCCATGATTCCGAATCTCCCCTGCGCCGACCCCGGAACGGTGTCGCGGCTGGAAGGCTGGTTGAAGGAGCTCTCTCTTGAGCCGGCGAGCTTCCACGCTCCGTTTTACGCCAGCCTGTACCAGGCCCGCGCCGGGAGGTGGCTCTCCCTCGCCGACATGGACCCCGAGCGGCGCCTCGAAGCCATAAATCAGACTCTTGCCTCGCTGGTCGCCATGGGCGGCCTCGGCGCGCGGATCGCCATCCTCCACCCCTCGGCCCCCGGGGCGGCCGGCGCCACGGACCACCCCGACGGCTTTCGCCAGAGCATCGAACGGCTTATCCCCGTCGCCGAGCATCTGGATATGACGCTCGCCATCGAAAACATCCCGGCCCCGCTCGGGGGGGCCGATCAGATTAAAACCCTCATCGAGCGGATCGATCACCCCCGAGTGCGGGCCTGCATCGACGCCGGCCACGCCTTCCTCACCGAGGGGGAGGGCGCCGGGGAGGCCTTCGGGCGGCTCGCGCCGCTCGCCGCCGCCACCCATCTGCACGACAACGACGGAGAGAGCGACGGGCATCTGATTCCGGGGGCGGGCGGTATCCCCTTCGCCGCCCTCTGGCGGGCGCTCGAGGAGGCCGCCTACGAGGGGCCGCTTACCTTCGAGCTTCGCCGCCCCGAGGGCGCCGCCTACGCCGATATTCTCGACGAGCTGGACCGGAGCGCCCCACTGCCGGGGAGGCCCGCATGACCGGGGAAATTCCGCGCGAGGCGCTAACGCGCCTGAAAGAGATGGCAGTAAATTATTTCGGGGCCGAGGTGGCCGGGGCCGACCCGCTCGCGGGGGACGCCTCGGAACGCTCTTATGTCCGCCTCCGCCACCCCGGCGGGGCAGCCATCCTTGGCGGGACGGCCACGTCCTCGGTCGGCATGATTCTCGCCTCCCCGTTCGATAAAAAAGAGCTTCCCTTCATCAACGTTCAGGCCCACTTCCGGGTGATCGGCCTCCCCGTTCCCGAGATATACGCGGCCGACCCCGGGGGCGGTTTATTGCTCCTCGAGGACGCCGGAGACCGGACGCTCGAGGAGGTGTGGAACGCGGGCGGATGGGAGGCGGCTCGGCCCTTTTACGAGGAGGCTATCCGCCTGCTCGCCGCCCTCCGGAGGGCGCCCGTAGAGAACTCAGGACCGGAGCAACAGGATCGGCTGGCGCTCAGCTACGGATTTGACGAGGCGCTTTTCATGCGCGAACTCCACATGACCCGCCGCTGCGCCTTCGAGAGGCTATGCGGCCTCCCCGCCCCCGAGGCTGAGTTTGGCCCCCCCTTCGCCGCGCTGGCCGGCGAGCTTTGCACGCTGCCCTACGCCCTCACCCACCGCGACTATCACAGCCGGAACCTCATGGCGCGGGGAGAATATTCAACCGGGGAGCCGGCGGGGCTCGCGGATCCGGCGGGGCTGCTCGTCCTCGATTTTCAGGACGCCCGCCTCGGCCCTCTGACCTACGATCTCGCCTCCCTGGTCTTCGACAGCTATGTCCCTCTCCCAGAGGAGGGGCGAATGGCGCTCGTGGCGCAATTCAGGGCCGAATCGGGCGCGGAGGACTTGTTCCCGGACCCCGCGGCGTTCGGCCGCGCGCTTTGTCTCACTGGGCTTCAGCGAAACCTCAAAGCCATCGGGACCTTCGCCTATCAGAAAACCGAGCGCGGAAACCCGCGCTACCTTCGCCATATCTCACTCACGGCGGCCCACGTCCGCCGCCATCTCGCAGCCCTCCCGGAGTGGAGCGAATTCGCGGCGCTGCTCGAACCCTATATCTGCGCTCTTGAGGAAATGGAAAAGGAGACGGTTCATTGAGCGGATGGCCCTCTTTTATCTACAACCCGATTGAGCTCGGTCTATACGACTTCGTCTATCCGGTCGAAATTTTGCGAAACGAGGCCCGCATCGAGACCAGCTTCGAAACTCTGAACGGCGACTCGCCGAACCGGAAACTGATCGAGGAAGTGCAGGGCGAGCGCCTGACGAAAATCCGGTTCGGCCGGGACGAGGTTTGCTTCGTCGCGAAACACGAAGGCCATGTGGTCAGCTACGTCTGGGGCTCGCGGGGCAAGGTCGACGTCGATGAAATCATGATGGCCGTCGACATCGCGCCGACGGACATATATCTCTACGACGCGTTCACGATCGAGCCCTTTCGGGGGCAGAACCTCTACCCCTCCGTCCTCCAGCGAGCGCTGGAATTCGGCGGGAAACTCGACTTGGTGCGCTCGATCATTTTCGTCGAGGCCAGAAATATGCCTTCGATCCGGGGGGTGACGAAGGCGGGCTTCACCCTTTTCCAGAAACTTCTCATGACCACGGTACTGGGATTCGGCACCCCCCGGCTGCAGCCCCCCCTCGACGGCCACGAATCGGCGGTGTTCGTCCCTCTTTAGCCCGCGGATTTGACGCCCGAAATACGTCAACTTAGTATCTGTGGGTTTCTCCGGGCTGTGGATTTCCGCCGCCCGCAACAGGTTTGATGGAGAGCTAATGACCTCTTCGTGCTCCGCGCCTTCTTCGTGTTACGTCGTGACTTCCTCGCCGGAGGGGAAGGAGCCCCTACAAGTCTGCGTCTATGCCACACCCGGCGATATTGACCGGCTGGCCCCGGAGTGGCGCGCGCTCATGGAGGCCAGCTCTCATTCGCACCCATTCTACGATCCCGTCTGGCACTCCACCTGGTGGAAGCATCTCGGCTCGGGCGAGCTCCACATTTGCACGGTGGGCCCGGAGGGCGGGCCCCTGATCGCCATCGCCCCCCTCACCCTTCGGGAGGACGGGCTGATGCGCTTCGTCGGCGGCGAGGACCTCACCGACTATCTCGATATCGTCGCGCGGGACGGCGCCCACGAGGACGCCTGGCGGGCGCTGCTCGGATACCTGAACAGCCCGGACGCCCCCGCGTGGAAAGAGCTGGCCCTGCACAGCGTCCCCGGCGCTTCGCCGACAGTGGCCTTTTTCGAAGCGGCCGGCGGCGCGGCCGGCGGCGGCACCCATGGTGGTGGCGCCACCATCGAGGCCGAAAACGTCTGCCCGGTGATCCCCCTTCCCGGCTCCTGGGATGATTACACCGGGATGCTTGGCCAGCGTGATGAGCGCGAACTCCGCCGGAAAATCCGCAAGGCGAACATGGAGCCGGGGCTGGAGTTCGGGCGCACCCTCTCGGAAAAAGAACTCGAAGCCGACCTCGATGATTTCGTCCGACTCCACGAACTCAGCCAGCCCGAGAAGGCGGAATTCTGGAACCCCTCGCGCAGCGCTTTTTTCAGGGAGATGGCGAAGGAAATGCTCGCCCTCGGATGGCTCGACCTCAGTTTCATGCGCGTGGACGGGCATCCCGTTGCCGCGAATTTCTCGCTTGACTACGGGGACCGAATCTATCTCTACAACTCGGGCTTCGACCCGGGGGAGCGCGAACTCAGCGCGGGCCTCGTCCTTCTTGGCCAGAACATCGAGCAGGCCATTCAGGCCGGCCGCGCCTCGTTCGACTTGCTGCGCGGGGATGAACCCTACAAATACCGCTACGCGGCCAGGGACGAGGGCATCCGCCTGATCCGGCTGGAGCGGCCAGAGCGGCTGGCGCGGCCAGGGCGCATGACGCGGGAGGGCGCATGACCGAGCGCTACTGGCTCAGCGCCGCGCTATTGTCGATGCACACCGACCCGGCGGGACCGCTGGGCGGGGATGTCACCGGGGGGATGAACGTCTATGTCCGGGAGATCGCCAGGGCCCTACCCTCGCTGGGGGTCCGGGCCGATGTGTTCACACGCGCCACCGGCGGCCCGCGGCCTGGCGACGAATCGCCCGAAATCGCCGAGCTTTCGCCGGGGGCGCGCCTAATCCGGATACCGGCCGGGCCGCGCAAGCCGCTCGACAAGAACCATCAAACCCCCTTCACCGGGGAGTTCGCCTCGGGCATCCGCCGATTCGCCGATGAGCAAGGCGAAAGATACGGACTCATCTCCTCTCACTACTGGCTATCCGCCCTCGCCGGGCAGGAGCTTGCCGGCGCCTGGGGGGTCCCTCTGGTGCACAGGTTCCACACTATCGCGGCCCGGAAAAACGGCTCTCTTCCCGGAGACGGCGGAAAAGAAAGCGGCGGGCGGATGATCGCCGAGGAGGGGATCGCCCGGCGGGCGGACGCGCTCGTCGCCTCATCGGAAGCCGAGGCGGACGACCTGGCCGGGATGCTCGGCTCGGAAAGAGGGAAAATTGACGTTATCCCTTGCGGCGTCGATTCGGAGCGTTTCTCCCCCCTTCCCCGCGCCCGGGCAAAGAAAATGCTCGGTCTGGGCGAGAGGGAACGGGTCATCCTCAGCGTGGGCCGGATTGAGCCGATCAAGGGCCTTGACCGGCTGGTCCGGGCGCTCGAGGCCATCCGGGAGATGCGGCCGGATATTTCGGTGAGCGTCATTCACGCCGGAGGGGAGGCGGGAAGAGAGCCTCAAGCGGGGAGCGGGCAAACGGCTAATGGTCTCGTTCCAGGCGATTTCAATTCTCCCGCTCAGCGGGGGGAGGTAGCCCGAATCCTCGGATTGGCGGGAGAGGCGAACCTCGCCGGAAGCTTTCGCTTCCACGGCGCCAGGAGCCAGGAGGAGCTTCGCGCCTACTACTCGGCGGCCGACGTGCTGGCGATACCCTCGCGCTACGAAACCTTCGGGCTCGTCGCGCTCGAGGCGGCGGCCTGCGGGCTGCCCGCCGTGGCCTTCGACGTTGGGGGGCTCTCGGGCGCCATCGAGACGGGGGGAAGCGGCCACCTCGTCCCCGAGGGTGATATCATGGCCTTCGCCGGGGCGGCTCTGAATATCATCACCTCACCCGAGACAAGGGCGCGGCTGGCCGCACGGGCGCGGGAGCGGGCGCGGGACTTCTCGTGGCGCTCCGCCGCCAAGAGGGAAACCGAGGTTTGGAGAAAACTTCTTCGGCTAAGGGCCGGGGAGCCGGATAAAAAGGACAGTCCCCGGCGCGTTTCGCCGGTTTCGGGCTGAAAAATTTTTCTTTAGGAGAAAATCTTGATTCGATCGGAGTTCAAAAACATCATGGTGGTGGTCGCCCACCACGACGACGCCGAACTCGGGGTGGGCGGAAGCATCGCCAAGTGGACCGAGGACGGCGGCGCCGTCCACACCGTCATATGCACTAACGGCGACAAGGGAACGAAGAAAGACATCCCCCCCTACAAGCTCACCGAGACCCGCGAGAGGGAACAGCTCGCGGCCTCGAAAGTGCTGGGCGTGAAGGATACGATTTTCCTCCGGCACCGCGACGGCGAGCTCGAGGACACGCGGGCCTTCAGGAACCAGATCGCTTTCCTCATTCGCCACCTCAAGCCCGACACCGTTGTCATGCACGACCCCTGGCTGGGTCATTACTCACACCCCGACCATCAGGCCGTGGGCCACGCCGCCTTCAAGGGGGTCATCTACGCGCGCGATCATCACTTCCTGCCCGAGCTGACCTACGCGGGCATCGAGGCCCACCACACGAACACGCTGATCTACACGCGCTCGAACGAGCCGAATTTTTTCGTCGATATCTCGGAGACCATCGGAAAAAAGATTAAATCCATCAACGCCCACAAGAGCCAGATTCACAACCCGCGCGATACGGAAAGACGGGTGCGCATCCGCGCGGAGGAGGCCGGGGCCGTCGTCGGGCTCCCGATGGCCGAGAACTTCACCATCAAGCGGCTGCGCTAGCCGCACCGGGAGCCGGCCACCGTGCCCTATAGAGACTGGCCGCCCGAGATCAAGGCCGGCGCCCACATCATGGCCGGTTTCGAGGGTGCGGCCGCCCCGCCCAATCTGCTCGAGCGAATCCGGGCGGGCCGGGCCGGAGGCGTGATCCTCTTCTCGCGGAACATCGAGAGCGCCGGGCAGGCCCTCGAACTCACTCACTCTCTTCAGTGCGCGGCTGCGGAATCTCTCCGCAGGGCGCCCCTGCTGATCGGCATCGACCAGGAGGGCGGCCGGGTGAGCCGCGTTTCCCCAGATTTCACTCTCTTCCCCGCCGCGCGTGTTATAGGGCGAATCGGCGATCCCGATCTCGCCCGCAGGTGCGCGGGCGCGGCGGCGGCCGAGCTTCGCGCCGTGGGGGTCAACTGGAATTTCGCGCCGGTGCTCGATATTTTGACGAACCCGGCCTGTACGGTTATCGGAAACCGCGCCTACGGGGAGGAGGCGGGAGCCGTCGCTACGATGGGCGCCGCGGTGATTGCCGGCCTTCAGGCGGGCGGGGTGGCCGCGGCGGCCAAGCACTTTCCCGGAATCGGCGACATGGCCCCCGATCCGCACGAGACGCTTCCCTCGAGCGGGCTCTCGCTCGATGACCTGCGCGGCAGAGAGCTTGTTCCCTTCCGCGCGGCCGTCTCCAGCGGGGCAGCCATCCCCGGTGGGGCAACCATCCCCGATGGGGCAACTATCCCCGGCGGGGCAACCATCCCCGGTGGGGCAACCATCCCCGGTGGGGCGGCTAGCGTGATGGTGGCCCATGCGGTGTTCGAGCGCATCGACCCGGAACGGCCCGCGAGCCTCTCTCCGCGTTTGATAAAAGAGCTACTTCGAGGCGAGCTCTGCTTCGGCGGGGTGGTCGTCACCGACGATCTGGAAATGGGGGCGATCGAGGACCCGGCGGCGGCGGCGGAGGCCGGTTTGCGGGCGGGGGCGGACATCGCCCTCATCTGCCGCTCCGAGGAGGCCCAGGAACGGGCGCACGAGGGAATTTCACGGGCGATTCGCGAGGAGGAAATCACGGCCCGCGAGGAAGAGGAATCCTTCGGGCGCATCGGTTTGATGCGGGACCGCTACGCGGGCGGCCCCTCCTCCTACTCGAAATCGGGGCCCTCCTCCTACTCGGAGGAGGGCCACCTCGCCCGCATTCAGGAAACGAGGAAGCGGGTGGTCGGCTGCGGAGCCCACCGTGCGCTCCTCGACGAGGTCATGCTCCGCGCGGCGGCCCTGGAGGGGGCCTGAGAGGCGGCGGGCAGGGGTTCGGGTCCTCTTGCCCGACTTGAAATCCTATACCCGATGGAGTACTTAAAAACTCCGGAATGTAGTAGTATTTTTGCGTTCCCAATTATATGAATGTGGCATAAGGGCACCTCTAAAAACCTCCCCTATTTCATCTCTGATGTGATCCAATAGAATCCTCCCGCCCCGGAGGATAGATGATGACCTCACAGCCAGGATTTTTCGACCTTGATGCCCGGCATGCGCTTTTGAGTGATGGAGGCGATCCGCTTGAGTGTTTGAGCCAGATAGTTTCGTTCGAGGATTTCCGTCCCCTTCTGGAGGATGCGCTTGAGCGCAGGGACCGGAGCCTGGGGGGCCGGCCTCCGGTGGATTCGGTCATGATGGTCTGTATCCTGGTATTGCAAAGCCTGTACAACCTTGGAGATGACGCGGCGGAATATCTGATCCGGGACCGCCCGTCGTTCATGCGGTTCCTGGGATTGGGCCTGGGGGACAAGGGGCCGGACGCGAAGACGATCTGGCTCTACAGGGAGCACTGGACGCAGGCGGGTGTGGTCGAGGCTTTCTTCGATCGCTTTGACCGGGTTCTCCGGGATAAGGGGTTCCTGGCCGTGGGCGGCCAGGTCGTTGATGCCTCGATCGTGCGCGCCCCGGTGCAGCGCAACCGCCGCGATGAGAACGAGGCGATCAAGTCGGGCGAGGTTCCCGGCGGCTGGAAGGCCAGGCCCCGCCAGCGGGCGCAAAAAGATGTGGACGCCCGCTGGACCCGGAAGCACGGCAAGAGCGACTTCGGCTACAAGAATCATGTGAGCGTGGACCGCCGCCACAAGCTGGTTCGCCGCTATGAGGTCACCGACGCCGCCGTTCATGACAGCCAGCTCTTCGATAACCTTCTGGACGAGGCGAACACCTGCTCGAAGGTCTGGGCCGACAGCGCCTATCGCCCGGGGGATGCCGGGCGCCGCCTGAAGGAAAACGGTTTTATCAGCCAGGTGCACCGGCGCGGCAAACGGGGCAAGCCCTTATCGAGACACAAGAGCCAGGTGAATGCCCGCCGCTCCAGGGTCCGGGCCCGTGTCGAGCATGTCCTCGCTTTCCAGGAAAGCGCCATGGGCGGCAAGCTGGTTCGAACGATTGGCATTGCCAGGGCCCGAACCAGGATCGGAATGATGAACCTGGTCTACAACATGCGCCGCCTTGTCTGGTTGGCCAGAGACGGGATACCTGCGCGCGCATGAGAAGAATCGGCCATCGGGAGGCTCTTCGGAGTTCCGATGGCCGAAGATAAAATGGAAAATGGGTATGAATTGTGGCTAAAATGCTGCGATAACACAAAATCGGGGGAAGTTAGGCGGTTTTTAGAGGTTCCCACATCTTAACAACAGTTCCAGGAGCCACAATACTCCCGCCTTTCGGGTTTGTAGATGACACTGAACTTCGAGGTGCATACGGGGAATAAAAACCTAATTGGTGCACAGTGTAGGACATCCCGCCACTTGTAATTTCCGCCTTAAGCTGGGCCAGCGTTTTCGAATGGTAGTGGGGGACCCGGTTGACGTTTCTGCCTGCCGTGATCGCGACCGAATTCACGTAAAGAATTGGATTACTACTCCCGGCCGGCGTCTGGGTTAACACCTTGTCGTGGAGATCCGGTCTATTAAAGACTTCCGGATGGATGACTGTGACTTTGACGCCATTTTCCGACACTTTCGCCGCCGCAAACGCCGCATCGGCCTGGTTCAGCGTCTGGCCCATCACGTTCGGGAGCATTACCATAACTCGGAAAAGTTTAAGTGCGACCACGGTTCCGGGAGCCGTTGTTGAGCCTGCGGCCGGGTTCTGGGCGGCAACCTGGCCGTTTCTACTCGTGTCCCCTTGGTTACTAAAGATTTGTTGATATGTGATCTGGCTGCTTGCGCCTAAACCCACCGCCGTGAGCGCCGCCTGGGCCTGGACCAGCGTCTTGTACGCCACGTTCGGAACATGTACGTCATTGGAGAGCTGCACACCATCCAAAAACACCCACTCTTGGTTCGGCCCGCCATGACAGGACCATTGCTGGACATTGGCCCCGTCTGTCTTGCTGGCAACGATAACGTCCAGGCATTTGCCGCTGTTGACGCTCTTGATAAAGAAATACGGTTGGTTGGTTTTTACAAGTTCCCACTTTTGATTGCTCCCGCCATGACACGACCATTGCTGGACATTGGCCCCGTCTGCCTTGCTGGCAACGACAACGTCCAGGCATTTGGCTGTGACCGGTCCCCATCCTGGATCGTCACGCCGCCTCTGCCCTGGGCGCGGCGGTGAGGAAGAAAAAGAGAGCCGCACACAAAAAAGCGGCGATGAATCCGGTAAGACGCCTAGAGTCCACGGCCTTGCTCCTTCCGAGAGAGTGAAAAGTGTTTCGCTTCGCTTCCAGATGATTACTCGTGATGTTTCTTCTTTCTTATTTTGTTGGACCGCACTATGCGGCCATGCCCCATAGAAGGCGAGGGCTGCGCCATAAAAAGATTCTCCGGTCGACAACTTGATGAAATAAATGAAGCTTTAGTGGGTCTATACCAGAAAAAATGCCCGCCGGATCGGCGAATATCTGCCGATGGAGGCGAAAATTCGGTGGAATTTCGCCGATGGGCTTGGATCCGAAATAGCGGGAGTGTGCGCTTGAGAGGGTCGCACGCGGCGGCGTGCGAATGGTTTTGGTTCTAATTCCGGCGTGAGGGGCGTTTAATCCGCGCCGGGCCGGGAGCGCAGCACGCGCTTGTCCCCGACCCGGAAGGTAACCCGCGCGGTGTCGAAATACTCGAGCAGCGGGATCGCGTGTTTTCGCGTGATGCCCAGGAGGTCGCGGAACTCGGACGCCGAGATGTCCTCCCGGTCGCTCAGGTAGCCCACGAGCCGCGCTTGCGCCGCCGTCACCGCCTCGCGGTGGTAGATCAGATCCTCCTTGAGGCGGATGAGCGCGCCCTCGTCCACGAGGACCTGAAGCGCCTCCTTGCCCGAGTCGCCGGGGGTCCCCGCCGCCCCGAACACCTCCTTTAAGACGGGGGGCTGAAAGTTCGCCGCCCTGAAGAACCCCTCGAGCTTGGTCTTCATCTTCGCCAGAACGGCCCCGACTTTTACCTTGTGGGAGGCGAGGCGGACCAGGCCGCCCTCCTCGGCCACCGCGCCCGCCCCTGTCAGCGCGCCGAGCGCCGCGTTGAAGACCCGCTCGCCCGCGCCCCCGCCCTTGCCGCGCGCCTCTTCTTTCGGAGCGCCGGGGCGCAGCGGGTTCGCCTTGTGGTACCCGGCGAGAAAATCCGTGATCGATTCCTGAAGGGCATCAAAATGCCCGCTTGTGAGGGAGAGCCCGGAGTCTGCCTCGACGGTCACCGCCCCGCCCTTCTGGGCAAGCTGGGAGAGCCCGGAGCGGATTTCACCCGAGGTGAGCGTCAGCCGCCCGGTGAGGGCGGCGGTGTCGGCTCCGTTCACACCCGCCTCGCCCAAGAGGATGGTGAGCCGCCCCGGCTCGTCCGATTCACTCAGCGCCTCGAACCGCTCCATCGAGGAGGCGCGGAGGCGGCGGTGCTTCCGGGGAGCGACGTCGAGAATCTCCCCGCCCCCGATGGTGACGACGGGCGAGTAGCTCCTGATGACGAAGCGGTCCCTCGGCAGGACGGCCACCGGCGCCTCGAGGCGTATCTGCGCGAAGCACTCCCCGCCCGGCTCGAACTCCTCGGCCCCGATCAGCGAGACCCGGCCCATGACCTCCGAGGTGCCGGTGTGGAAGCGCACCCGGGCGCGCTGCCTGAGCGGGCGGGGGGCGTCGGCGATATGCTCGAGGCGCACGTCGAGCATGTAGGTGCTCTTGAGCTCCCCCGCCCGGCCGAGCACGTCCCCGCGCTCGATCTCCATCCGCTCGATGCCCTGGAGGTTCACCGCCGTTCGCGTCCCGGCGGCGGCCTCCTCGACCGCCTCGCCGTGGACCTGAAGCCCGCGCACCCGCGCCTCCGCCGCGCCCGGAAAGAGCTGTACCCGGTCGCCCACCTTCACCGACCCGCTGAAGAGCGTTCCCGTCACCACCGCCCCGAACCCCCGCATCGTGAACACCCGGTCGATGGGCAGCCGGAAGATCCCCCGGCCGCTCTTGGCGGCGGCCCCCTCGGCGAGCCGGGCGAGTTCTTCTCTAAGCCGGTCGAGCCCCTCCCCGGTCTCGGAGGACACCGGCACCACTGGCTGTCCCTCCAAAAACGTCCCCGCGACGAAATCCGCCAGATCGTCGGTCACCAGCTCGATCCAGTCCGCCTCGACGAGGTCGGTCTTCGTCAGCGCGACGAGCCCGGTTTTCACTCCGAGCAGCCGGCAGATCGCCAGATGCTCCCGCGTCTGGGGCATCACCCCCTCGTCCGCTGCGATGACGAGCGCGACAATGTCGATCCCTCCCGCCCCGGCGAGCATGTTCTTCACGAAGCGCTCGTGGCCCGGCACGTCCACGATCCCGGCGCTCATCTCGCCCAGCTCGAGCCGCGCGAAGCCCAGCTCGATCGTGATGCCGCGCTCCTTTTCCTCCTTGAGCCGGTCGGTGTCCGTCCCCGTTAGCGCGCGCACGAGCGAGGTCTTCCCGTGGTCGATGTGCCCGGCCGTCCCGATGATGATGTGCTTCACAGGCTAATTTCCCGGTTGTGTGGCGCTAGCGCACGGCTGTGATTCCCGCGCCGGCGGCGTCCCGTGTGGATGGTTTCATTGTAGCAAAAAACGCCCGATGGATTGTTGGTGGTTGTAGGTGGTTGTTATTTTTCTTGGGGCACTTCGGCGGCTGCTTGAGGTCAGGGAGCTTGCTCCCCTTGGGGCGTTTAGGTAACAACACCGTCTTATCCGCACAGGCCGATTTAATTTGGGGTTTTGTTAGCCCCTCGGCTCCGAGAAAGCTGGCTCCAGTCAAATCTGCGTTGTTTAACTTCGCACCTGTCAGGTCCGCGAAGGACAGATTAGCCCCGTTCAGTTTCGCGCCGCTCAAATTGGCTTCTTTCAGTTTCGCGAGATTCAGATTGGCCCCGTTCAATTTTGCATTCATCATATTCGCACTGTTCATATTCACGCCGACCAGAAACGTATTTTTTAATTCCGTTTCAATCAGGATCGTATTTCTTGAATTTGCTTTCCACAGATACGCCTCGTTCAGTTTCGCTCTGAATAGATTCGCCCCGGTCAAATCCGCGCTTCTTAAAACCGCCTCGGCGAGATCTGCATTCCGCAGGTTGGCCCCCCGCATTTTCGCCGACTTTTCCAAGGTGGACAGGTCAGCCTGCATGAGATCGGCTCGGTACAAATCCACTTCCTCCAAAGTCGCCCCCCGGATGTCCGCGCCCTTGGGCTTCGCGAAGCTCAGGTTCGCCCCGGTGAGATTCACCTCGCCGAACACCTTTCTCTCGAAATTCGCTCCCCTGAGCTGAATATTCGGCGTCGTGAGGGGCAATAATCCCCAGAATCCGAGCACGGTGGTGAGACCTCCGATGAAAAAAAAGTATACGGCTATTTTGCGGGGCCTCCGTAACCGTCCATCAGTTTTTTCGCTTCTCAAGGCGGCGCGGGCACGCTCGTAGAAGATCGAGGAAAACAGCGTGGCGATGACGACCAGCGCGAGGAAAACACCACTCAAAATTATGTCGCGCCGAACCAGAAAGCGGTAGGCCATGATCGCGACGGTCAGCGGGAGCAGCCCCCAGGCCAGAAAGACTGCGAACCAGGCCTGATTTCGCTCGAAATTAAAAAGGGATTTTATCCACTCCCTCACGCTCTTTATTCTGGCAGGTGGGTCCTTACGGTTTTCATTTTCCTGTTTTTCGTCCGGCTCGGCCCGTTGCCACCACTCCACGGCGAGGTTGAGCATCCACGGGTAAACCTTCCGCCGGAGTGGGAGGCCGTCCGGAAAGACG
>MPMF02073428.1_pt1 | contig 17141 bp, 17 predicted proteins | sample 1617271 | NCBI WGS metagenome assembly MPMF02 (sample SAMN05944812, study PRJNA350692) | marine metagenome | biome: marine; feature: ODZ; material: water; isolation source: 120 m water sample prefiltered with 30 um filter, filtered on to 0.2 um... | place: Pacific Ocean | collected 2012-04-09... | reverse complement strand
TCTGCTCATCGGTGATACAGATTATCCAGATAATTCTCCTCTAAGTATTGATTCTATCAACTCAGTAGCATTCTCAACGCTTCAGGATTCTACAAATGTCAACCACCCATCTACTGATGGCTACAAGCAGGTTCCGAGTACAAACGGCACACTTTATCTCCAATCAAATGGCACAGCTTTTTATATCCACAACAACTCAGATACCATCGCCGATTCCTTCACCTATATAGCCTCTGATCAGGAAGGGAATAAATCCAATCTTGCAAACATCTCAATCTCAATAGCGAATGATGACAATACACATCCAGTGGCTATCGATAATTCAGCAGTTCTCCAAGAAGGCTCAACCTCCACAAACCTTGATCTTTTAAGTGGTGATACTGATAATCCTGACGATCCCAGCGGCAGTAATTTGAGCATGGCATCCATCAGCGGAACAGTTTTTTCTGCTCTTCCCGATTCCACTCACTCCACCTTCACAACAGCAGCTGGATACAAGCAAATTGCTGGCGCCAACGGCATCCTTTATGCTCACTCAGATGGTAGCAGCCATTATGTTCATGATGGCTCTGATACCAGGACAGAGGCCTTCTCCTATGTAGCTATTGATCTTGCAGGCAATCAATCCAATTCAGCAAATATTGATATTTCGATCACCGCCATCGATGACACAGCACCGATAGCAGACAACGAATCCGCCACTATCTCAGAAGGCAGAACAACTGCCAATCTAAATCTGCTCAAAGGTGATACAGATGCACCAGATAATTCAACTCTCACCATTGCCTCTATTAATGGAACCCCCTTCAATTCTCTAGCAGCAAGCAGCTACAAAGGTGACAACAGCTATAGAAAGCTGCAGGGGGATGGAGGCAGCCTCTACGTGAGAGCTGATGGGAAAGCCTACTATGTACACGATGATCCCAGCATTACTCGCGATGCATTCACCTACATAGCAGTTGATCAGGCGGGCAATCAATCTGACTCGGCTTCCATCTCGATTGGAATTAATAGCATTAATACTCCTCCCACTATTGAAGATACAAGTCTCAATCTGGATGAGAATATTGCCTCTGGCAGCGCTATTGTTGACCTTGACGATAGTCAGACTGAAAGCGATTTAGATGCTGATGGTGAATCAATTACTTACTCTCTACAATCTGGTAATCAAGACGACCTTTTCACGATCTCAGCAGATACAGGTGAAATCGCGATTGCCCCTGGCCAATCCCTTAATTTCGAATCAAGTCAAAAACACACACTAATCGTTAATGCCTCAGAAGGTACATACGAGGACTTTGCAGTTTTGACAATCTATGTGAATGATCTGAATGAAAATCCTATAGCAGAGGATGACTCAATTTCTATCGCTGCCAGCTCCTTACTTTCAGAAGACAGCGCCAGCGGGCTATTAGCAAATGACTCTGACCCTGATGCAGGTAGCACGATCACGATCACTGAAATCAGTAGCGAGATAGACTCATCATCAGGCACCACTGAATCGATCTACACCACAATCAATGGCAGCTATGGGCAGCTGATATATTCAGTCGATGGTGCTTACACCTACGAGGCCAAACAACCTGCAGCCTATGCACTGCCAGCAGACGAAATCGCCATCGATCGTTTCTCATATACCATCACAGATGGTCAGGAAACAGATACAGCACAACTATCGGTCTCGATAACTGGTCGTAATGATGCGCCCAGTCTGGATGCGATCACCAACGGCTTGATCACAGTCAATAATCCTTTATCAAGTTCAGGGCTGTCCGGGGCCCTCACCGCTAGCGATATTGATGGCGATACTCTGAGCTATAACATTTCTGGTGGATCTGCAGACGGGGACAACATAATTATCATGGCTGGCACCTATGGTAGCCTCAATCTCAATACCTCCACAGGCGATTACTTATATAGTCCAGATACAACAGCCCTGGAATCCCTTAATTCCGGCGCTACTGACTCTGATATCTTCTCAGTATCAGCCTCTGATGGCACAGATTCAGACAGCGGAACTTTAACTATAGACATCAATGATAATTTGAATCCTGATCAAGAAGACCCAGAGACATCTGATGAAACATCCCCTACTCCGGATTCCCCTGAACAATCACAAGGCCTGTCTTTATCAGGAATCACACCAGGATCTATCAGCGAGCTCAAGCACAACACAGAGCTATCATCATCCAACTTGAGCGGGAAACTATCGAGCTCCATCGATCAGACTGATTCCATCACCTATGGAATCTCAGGTGGTAGCATCAGCGAAGATGGCACAACCTCACTTATAGGCAAATGTGGCACACTGACGCTAAACACAAAATCCGGTAATTTTGCATACGAACCACACAGAATAAATATCGAGGCTCTATCTGCAAAACAAACAGAACCAGATGTATTTATCCTGCAAGCTACTGATTCACAAGGCAATACAGTCAGCGAAATCTTCACGGTTGAAGTTACTGGTGCAGACGAACTGAAACTGATAGGTGTTGATAGTTCTGATCAGAGAAGCGCCAGGACCCAACATCACCTGCCAATCATTACATCACAAAAATTGGGAGCGGCAACTCCACATTTTGAGGCCCCTGAGGGCGTCAGCACAGAGCAAGGCTTACCTGTTGATTTTTCAAACCTGGTCAAGCCCGTTAATCAGCTGATCACCCCAGCAATCTCAGGCATTGGGATGATCAAGGATGCTTTCAGTAGCAATATAGAGCTAAATCTCACAGGAGTTTATTTCAATTCTGGCGCTGGCGATGATCTGATCACTGGCACAGACTTCAATGATTTCCTCCGCTGCGGTGCTGGTGATGATGATCTTGATGCAGGCAGTGGTGATGATATCGTCCGCCTTGGGAGCGGTGATGACAACATCACCCTTGGCGCTGGAGATGACATCATCTACCTCACAGCAGATCAATTGCAAGGCAAGTCAAGCAACCGGATTGCAGACTTCAACAGCATCGGCAACGATCAGATCATCATTGATCAGCGTCTGGAGGATTACATCACCATCCAGGGCCTGGGAACCGCCTCAATCAAACTCACACTCACGGGCCCAGAAGATTTCGTTGGCATGGGTGGCATCACCACCTTGATCTCAGATGCTGGCGTGATCCAAGCAAACAACATCTCTTTTGCTTGAAGCAATTTCAGCATCAATCATCAAGCCAGATGGGGAAGAGTAAAGATGAGAATTAACATGGAGATAAATTCAAAAGACGATGCTGACAGAAATTTGAATTCAATAGAGATGACTGGCTTGTTCAACCAAATTTGACAGATAGCTTTGATCTGCTCAACAGGTCAGAACCTTGGGATTGACATTGTTCAACCACTTGTTGTTCAAGCAAAAGCTTCCAATCAAGCCGAGCGGGCCTGCCGCCACCCACAACACAATCCAGTTTGCCAGCCCTGTATTGATCTTGCTCATTGGAGCCAGCAAACAGGCCTCTCACCACATTCACTGCACAGGGTCATGGCCAGAGCAATACATTTAAAGGATGGATGTGAATGAACATTTTGATCTGATCGTGGTTGGCGCTGGACACGCCGGCTGCGAAGCAGCAATCACGGCAGCCCGACTGGGCGTCTCCACCGCCCTGTTCAGCCTCAACCTCGACCGGATTGCCTGGCAACCCTGCAATCCCGCCGTGGGCGGACCAGCCAAAAGCCAGCTGGTCCATGAAGTGGACGCTCTCGGTGGTGTGATCGGCCGACTAGCTGATGCAACGGCATTGCAGAAGCGCATCCTCAATGCCAGTCGCGGACCGGCTGTATGGGCCTTGCGTGCCCAGACCGATAAACGGCTCTATTCACGCCAGATGCTGCAACTGCTGCAACAAACCCCAAACCTGACCCTGCGAGAGGCAATGGTGACGGGCCTGGAGATCGATGCAGACCAGGATCAAGTCGCTCAGCACTGGGATCCGATTCAGGGTCCGGCAGCACAGATCACCGGTGTGCGCACCTACTTCGGCAGTTGCTACCGCGCTCAGGCCGTGATCCTCACCACCGGCACCTTCCTCGGGGGAACGATCTGGGTGGGGAATCAATCAATGCCAGCGGGTCGCGCCGGTGAACAGGCCGCTGCAGGCCTCACCGAGGCGCTGCAAAGCCTGGGCTTCCATACCGATCGCCTTAAGACAGGAACACCGGCGCGGGTTGATCGTCGCAGCATCGAACTCAATCGCCTGCAAGAGCAACCCAGCGACGCTGCTGATCGCTTCTTCTCCTTCGACCCGACGGCCTGGGTCAGTGGTGAACAGATGTGTTGCCATATCACCCGAACCACGCAAAGCACCCACCAGCTGATTCGCGACAACCTTCATCTCACACCGGTCTATGGAGGCTTCATCAACAGCAAGGGGCCGCGCTACTGCCCGGCCATCGAAGACAAGATCGTGCGCTTCCCTGACAAGGATTCCCATCAGATCTTCCTGGAACCGGAAGGCCGGGACACACCCGAGATCTATGTACAGGGCTTCTCCACTGGTCTTCCAGAGCCCCTGCAACTGGAGTTGCTACGCACCCTGCCAGGCCTGGAACAGTGCGTGATGCTCAGGCCGGCCTACGCCGTTGACTACGACTATCTGCCGGCAACGCAACTCAATCCATCCCTGGAGACAAAACGGGTGAAAGGGCTATTCAGCGCCGGGCAGCTCAACGGGACCACCGGATACGAAGAAGCCGCGGCCCAGGGACTGGTGGCAGGACTCAATGCAGCGCGTCAGATCCTGGCTCAGGAGCCTGTTTCTTTCCCAAGAGAAGGCAGTTACATCGGCACGATGATTGACGATCTGGTGAGTCGGGATCTGCGGGAGCCCTACAGGGTGCTGACCAGCCGCAGCGAATACCGCCTGGTGCTGCGGGGCGACAACGCAGACCGACGCCTCACCCCTTTAGGTCGTGAACTGGGCCTGATTGACGACCGACGCTGGACCCTCTTCGAAGCCAAGCAGGCCGCCATCAATGCTGAGAAACAGCGTCTGCAAGTGGAGCGGCTCAAAGCCAGCGATCCAGCCGCTGCAGCTGTGGAAGCCCAGAGCAGCGGGGCGATCAAAGGATCGATCACCCTGGCTGAGCTGCTCCGCCGCCCTGAGATACACGGGGACGATCTGGTGCGGCTCGGCCTGGCTGATCCCGATCTTCCACTGGCTGTGCGGGAAGGAGCGGAGATCGATATCAAATACAGCGGCTACCTGCAGCGTCAGCAACAACAGATCGATCAGATGAAAAAGCAGAGCCGGCGACCGTTACCCACTGATCTTGACTATGCCAACATCACAACGCTCTCAAGAGAAGCTCGCGAAAAGCTGGCAGAAGTGAGACCGATCAACCTTGGCCAGGCAGCCCAGATTGCTGGTGTGAGCAAGGCAGACCTCTCCGCCCTGTTGCTCTGGTTGGAACTAAAACATCGTCGTCCTCTCGCCGCCTCTGGCCAGGCTCGATAGCTTTGGGTGATTTTGCAGCTGACGTTGTCCACCCGTCTCACCACCTCAAGAGCCTTCTGGAACCTGCGGGCTGAGCAGGTGATGGACAGGGTCTTTGATCTCCAAGAACCGCCGCCGCCGACACCAGTCAAAGCGGCAGAGATCAAAGCGGCAGAGATCCGCATCGAACCGCCATCCACGCACTCCAACCCTCTGAACTGGCGGATTCTCGGCCTCACGGGCCTTGCCGCAACAGGCCTGATCAGCAGCCTCTGGCTTGCCCGCAACTGGCAGGTCTCCAGCACACAGCTCAGCAGAGAACGCAATCTGCTGCTGCTGGAACGGCTCAGGCAGTTGCCGCCCAAAGCCAACGCTGTCAACGCCCCTGATCGGCTTACCTCTGAGCGGCCTGCCCCTGACCGGCCTGCCCCTGACCGACCTAGCCCTGACAGTGGGCCTAACAGCCCTCTCACTGACAGCCCTTTACCGAACAGCCCTATCCCAGATGACGGTTCAGGCCCACAAGCAGTCGCGAACCAAGCGGACCAGCAGCCTCAAACAGCAACAACAATCGAACTGGCCGCCCTGCCGCCGCCAGATCCCGCCTTGATGCAAACCCTGGAACCGGTGACAGTCCCGTTCCCCAATGCCTCCACAGCACAGCCAACAAGCTCGAACGGCACTGCAGCAGAAGCCCTGCCGATCCTTGTGGGGGTGGTGCATGCCCCCGGCGGCGACAGCTCAGCCATCTTTCAGCTGCAAAGCTCCTCCACCTCGGCCACTCCTGGCGACAGCATCGGCAGCAGCGGTTGGCGGCTGACTTCTGTCACAACGGATGGCGCTGTGATCGAACGTCAGGGCGAGGAGCAGCGGCTCAGCGTCGGAGGCGCCTTCTGAATCAGTCAGCTGCGGGGTTACAAACGCCGACAGGAGTGTGGGAGGCGCCCACCCAGGCGGTGCTGTCTGGTGATGGTCCCACTGACCTGCCGGGGCCATGGCGGCTGATGCTGCTGGGTGATGGCAGCCCAACACGCCATCTGCGCCTACTGACGGGCTACCCCGTTGAAGTGAAGCTGATCGCCATGCGCCCTGATCCAGGCCATAGCGCACCCCCTGAAGTGAAGGAACTCACGTCACCCCTGCTGCGACGACAGGTGTGGTTGACCTGTGGGCCCCATACCCTTGCCTGGGCCGAGAGCTGGTGGAATCAGTCGGAAGCACAACAGAATCTTCGCGACCGCAATCAACCCATCTGGCGAAGTCTCACCCAAGGACGCTCGGAACTTTTCCGTGAGGTGGATGGCCTTGCACTGGTTGAAGCAGATTGGCTGGAAGCCGGTTTCGGCAGACAGGGACCCTTCTGGAGCCGGCACTATCGCTTCTTCCGTCAAGGGCGACAGCTGACTGTGATCCGCGAAGTGTTCAGCCCGAATCTGGAGCTCTGGCTAGGGCCAGCCCCGAGGCAGGAGCTTCACATCTGTTAATGAACAGACTTGGCAGTTTGTTGGTATTTCCGCTTCACAACTTGCAAGACCCGGTCCACTGAGGAAGATGGCGGCATTCACCTCCTTCGCCATGATTGCCACTCCCACATGGACGAGCCTTACAGACCTGGGACGCATCTATGGCATCTCGGCCATTCATTGCGGACGCGCTCTGCAGCATCAGGGCTGGCGGGACCGACATGGTCGAGCCACAGACATCGCCTTCGACGCAGGTGCCGCGTATCAAAGTGGCACCCATTGTCAGCCAAAAGCGGCACTCTGGAATGTCGAGATCTGCTCAGCCCTGCTGGAGCGCAATGGCTATCAACCCATGAGTCGTTCCAATCAGGTGGCGCAATGGACCCAACTGCTCGAAGCCCTCGAAGAGGGCTCACCTTCCATCGACGCAACCCCGGCTCAGATGGCTGAAGACCTGCCGGAGGAACTGGTGGATGATGTGAATGTTCAGCTCGCCAAGCGAGGCTGCGATTTCAGGGTTCCTGCTGGTCGCGCCAATCAACCCAGCCGCAGCGCTTCCGCCTGCTGACGGGCCTTGTCCAGCTGTTGACGCAAGCCAGCCTCATCCCCATGGCTGAGGCTGGTGTGAATCAGGCGGGCATGGGGCGCATGGCGGCGGAGTCGCTCGATCACCCGATCAGAGGTGGCGTCCCGCACCAGCAGAGCAAGGGCGGCATGGCCAGGTGGAAGGGTTTCGCCAAGTTCCTTAAGGAATTGATCGTTGATGCCCATATCACTGAGGGCTCCTGATGTGGCTCCGGCACCGGCACCAACAGCAAGGCCAAGCAGCGGATTGGCAAACAGCACACCGATCAGCAATCCCCAGAAACTCCCCCCCACAGCACCAGCCGCCGCAAGATTGATCGCCTGTCGAAGATGCACATGACCATCCTCGGCGTGTTCGAGAACCACAGCATCCTCAAGGGAAATCAGATGCTCCTGCTGAATGGTGACCAGTTCGCGGCGCACCTCCTCAGCCTCCTCAACCCTGGGGAAACCAACCACAACAAGGTTGCTCATCAATCAGCGCTCTCTGATCAAATCCTAATCAGATTGCCTGAGCCGTTTCAGGACCTGAGCCAAGTCAGTGCCCCTCCAAATCAGTGCCTCACCAAATCAGTGGCTCACCAAATCAGTGACATTCCAAGTCAGAACCGGCGCCAATCAGTCACGCCGACGGGTTGAACGTGGCAGAGAACGGGAGCTGCGCGGCCGCTGCATGGGCCCCGCTTGCCGGGTGGGGGCCTGGGCCTGAGCGCTCTGCTCAGGATCTGGCCTTGCCGGCTGCCCCTGTCGGCTCCAGCGATCCACACGAAAACTGGCTTCATCCGGCCAATCGTCAGCCTCTGCTGAGGACTGAGGGCGATTCTGAGCTGGTGCTAATGCTGGTGGGCTGCGTCGTGAGATCGCCTGCAGCGCTCGCTTGACCTGCCCAGGGCTCGTGGCAACAGCTGGAGTTCGTGAGGGGGCAGATCCAGCAGCAGATGAAGATGAAGCAGGCGCCTCCCAGGGCTCACGCCAGTCCTCCTCCTCATCCATCAACCAATCGATCTTGTCACCGACCCAGCGGCCCACACCATCGAGGCTGGGGATTGCAGGCCCCTCAGCACGGGAGGCTCCCCGTTGGCCTGGTCTGGCGCCTGAAACGCCATCAACCAGCTGTCGACCCGTCTCAATCCACTGATCGAATCGACGATCCAGGGGGTCCCTTGAGCGTTGTCGACGTTGACGGCGTGCATCCATGAGCTGAGATTAACGACGACGACGCTGCAACCACTGCTCCCGCTGACAACCGATCAGCGCAATCGCGATGCCACTGACCTGGAGAACGAGCAGAAACAGATCCACCTCAGGCCTCCTGGGATGCAGGCACATAGCAGAGCACACAACTGGCATGCCAGCGCCCTCCATGGCGTTGATCACAACAGACCCGACATGCAGCACCTTTGACGCGTCTGCGATATGGCATCTGCAGACCGCAGCTCGGACATTCCGCGATCCAGCGAGGCGGTGAGACAGGCACCGGAAACTGATGCCGCACACTCACCTGAAACGTGTCCTGGGCAGCATTGATCACCTTCATGCGCGCATGAAACTGTGGCCCATGCCCTTCCTGTACACCAAGCACAAGATCGATCCAGGCATGGATCATTTCATGGCAGAGGGTGCTCTCAGTGGCACTTCTGGGCAGAGGCTCCAGCAAGGGCCGCGAAAGCACGATCTCAGAGCGCTGACTGGCCCAGCCCCCTGGTCTGCGTCGATAAAAACCTGCCGTTTTACGCAGGCGTCCATCACTCCAGCGAATCGCGGTCAACGACTTGGAATCAACCGCCAGATCGCCATCGAAAAAATCCCGATTCAAGCGATGAAACAGCGGCAGCAGAGGCTCAAGGGGCATTGGGATTGCTGTGAGAGACCTCCTGATAAGCGAACGTAATTCCCTCAGCGCAATCTGCCCAGACCAGCACGGCCCTGCATCAGCAGATCATCAAAGCGGGGGCATCAAAACGAGATCATCAAAACCTTGGCCATCAAAACCTTGGTCATCAAAACCGTGGTCAGTCAGAATCATCTTTATCAATGGCTGAGAGCCGATGGATCTGGGTCTGGCGCGGGAGATCGGTACAAAAGCACTGATGGCAGGAGCTGGAGCACTGCTCCTCTACTGGACATTCACAGCTGTGAAGCTGATTTTGAATGCCAGAGGCATCAGCCCCCTGATCAAGCAGTTCTTCACCCAGGTGGCCGCCGGCAGGATTGATGCCGCCTATCTGCTCACCACCAAGACTTACCGGCAGCACGTCAACCGACAGCAGTTCATCCGCTTCCTGGCTGGGCTGAAGTTGAATCGCTACAACAATCTCAAATCCGGCCGGCCGCGCCTGCAGGAGGGCCTGCTGATTCTGACGGTGAAGCTCAAGGCCGAAGACAAGAGTGAACTGCCCCTTGATTTCACCTTCAGCAAGGTGGAAGACAGCTGGCGCATCGATCGGATCACAGAAGCCAAACGCTGACGTCTCAAACTCAAGCCAATCCACTCAGCTTCAGCAGCCGCTCATCCACTCCAGTCCTCCAGCCTGCGCATCCACCCTCTGACTTCACCACCGGTGCCCTCGCTCCAGAAGCCTCCGATCGAGCGAGCGGCTGAGTTGCGACAGCTGCTCAATCAAGCCGCCCACGCCTATTACGTGCTCGATGCACCGTTAATGGAGGACACGGTCTACGACCGCCTCTACAGGGAGCTGCAGGATCTTGAGACCGCTCATCCCTCACTGCTGGCGGCAGACAGCCCAACCCAGCGGGTGGGTGGTGAGCCCACAGAGGGCTTCACAAGCGTGGCCCATCGCATCCCCCTGCTCAGCCTGGACAATGCCTTCAACCTCGATGAGCTGAACAGTTGGCATGAGCGACTGCTGCGGGTGCTGGATCGTTCGGCAGAGGCGACGCTGGCCTTGGTGGGTGAACTGAAGATTGATGGAAATGCCCTTGCGCTGACGTACGAAAAGGGCCTGCTGGTGCGGGCCGCCACACGTGGAGATGGCAACAACGGGGAGGAGATCACCGCCAACGTGCGCACCATCGCCACGATTCCCTTGCGGCTGCAACTGGACTCTCCACCGGAATGGGCTGAGGTTCGCGGCGAAGCCTTCCTTCCCGATGCCACCTTCGCAGCGATCAATGCTGAACGGGAAGCCAGAGGCGACATGCTGTTCGCCAATCCTCGCAATGCCTGTGCCGGGACCCTGAGGCAACTTGATCCGCGGGTGGTGGCCTCCCGCCGGCTCGATTTCTTTGCCTACACATTGCATCTCCCCACAGACTCAGCGGCCAACGCACTCGCCAACCCAGAGCGGAGACCCACCACCCAGTGGGATGGCCTCGAATGGCTTGTGGGGGCCGGATTCCGCGTCAACCCCAACCGTCAGCTCTGCCCAGACCTGAAGGAGATCCAAGACTTCTGCCGCCACTGGCAGGAAGCCCGTCATCAACTTCCCTATGCCACCGATGGGGTGGTGGTGAAGCTCAATGAGCTGACACTCCAGGACGAGGCCGGATTCACCAAGAAGGCACCACGCTGGGCCATTGCCCTGAAGTTCCCGGCTGAGGAGGCCCCGAGTCGCTTACTTCGTGTTGTGGCTCAGGTAGGGCGCAGCGGCACCGTCACCCCGGTTGCCGAATTCGAGCCAGTGGCCCTTGCCGGCACCACGGTGAGTCGAGCCACCCTGCACAATGCCGACCGTCTCAAGGAACTCGATCTCCATCTCGGCGACACGGTGGTGGTGCGCAAAGCCGGCGAAATCATCCCCGAGGTTGTGCGGGTGCTGATGGAGCTCCGTCCCGCCAGGGCCCTGAGTGCATCCCTGCCTGAAGACTGCCCCGAATGCGGTTCCGTTCTGGTTCGCGAAAGCAACGAGGCCGCCACCCGATGCGTGAACAGCAGCTGCCCGGCGATTCTGCGGGGATCACTGCGGCACTGGGTCAGCAAGGGGGCCCTCGATGTGGATGGTCTGGGCAGCCGGCTGATTGAACAGCTTGTCGATCGTGGACTGGTGGGCTCCCTCGCCGACCTCTACCGCCTCGATGCAGCACTGCTCAGCAGCCTGGAACGCATGGGCAGCAAATCCGCCCAGAATCTGATCAATGCCCTTGCGGCGTCCAAGTCACAGCCCTGGCATCGGCAGCTCTATGGACTGGGAATCCGACATGTCGGTGAGGTGAATGCCAAGGCCCTGGCCCGAGCCTTCCCCAGTGGGGAGCAACTGGCCACTGCATCCACGCACAGCCCTGAAGGGATCACCGCGGTGTTTGGCATCGGTGGGGAGATCGCTGAAAGCCTGCAGCAGTGGTTCTCAGGCCCTGCCAACAGAACACTGCTGAACGAACTCAAGCAACTGGGATTCAGCCTCAGCGCTGCAGCGGAGGGCAGCGGCCAAGGCGATCAGCCAGGCCATCACTCCCAGCACCTGACTGGACAGACCTTCGTGCTGACCGGCACCCTGCCCAATCTGAGCCGCAGCGACGCTCAAGCCCTGATCGAAGCAGCAGGCGGCAAGGTGAGCGGATCTGTGAGCAAGAAAACCACCTATGTGGTTGCCGGAGATGCCGCAGGCAGCAAGCTCAGTAAAGCTGAAGACCTCAACATCCCTGTTCTCGATGAACAAGCACTCAAGGAGCTGCTGAGATGAGCGATTCAAAGCCTCAGTCCCAACCTCAGATTCACCGCTGGATCAAAACCGAGTGCGGCCGGGCGAAATACGCGGAATTGCAATCACGTCGAGGGTTTCCAGCCCGACTGCGACAGGGATGGTTTGTGCTGATCGCCGCGATGCGGGACTGGCGCCTGCCCAATCCTGACCAACCTGGCCAAACCTGAATCAGGGGGAGCTTTCAGTCTCCTGGAGAGCTCTGCGGGCAGCGCCGGTCACCAACCACACCACCGCCAGGGTGGCCAGGAGCCCCACAAACCTCAGGATCCAGGTGGCAGGGTCAGCCCGACCCGACAAAACCTCACCGAAACGGGCCACATCACCCGCCAGAGCTCCAAGGCCACAGAACAGCACCGTGCCCGGCAGGATGGCGATCAAGCCAATCGAATAATCCCGCAGGCTCACCCCACTGAGGCCATAGGCGAGATTGAGCAGTGAAAACGGAAAGGCAGGCGAGAGGCGTGTGAGCAGCACGAGCTTGAGACCCTCCCGGCTCACCCCCTGTTGGATCGCCTCAAGCCGGGGAGCCTTGGCCAGGCGACGCTGGGCCCAATCCCGCAGCAGCGTGCGCCCGAGCAGGAAGGCAGCCTCAGCGCCGAGGCAAGCCCCTAGAAACACAAGGGCGCTGCCCCACCATGGGCCATAGAGGGCTCCGGCCAGCATCGAGGCCCATACCCCTGGCAACAACAAGGTCACCCAGAGGGCATAGAGGGGGACGAACAGGGCTGTGCCAATCGGTGAATGCAAAAACTGAAGCAGTGGATCGAACCCCAGGCCTGAATCCAGCAAAATGAACTGCCGTGCGCAAGAGTCTGAATTCTGGCCAGATTGAGCTTCGTTGGAACACAGCCAATGCAGCGGCTGGATCTGATTCAGAACATCTGGATTGCTGCTCTCAGCGGCTTAGGACTGAGCGCATTCGGCCGACAACATGCCGCCGCCAGTGCAGAAGCTGCCCTCGCGGAGCTGCAACGTCGACTCGCATCCCGCCTGATCGGGCCCAGGGAGCTGCCTTCAGGAGCGATGTGAGCTTCAACGCGGTGCCGTTCAAGCAGAAATGGCAACCCCAGGGAGACAAGGCATCCTGGGATCGTCAAACAGGTGCCCCTCCAGGCCAGTTCTGGTGGACAACCAACCAGAATGAGGCTGGTGCCTACTGGGGGGCTATCAGAGCCGTGGTGTGCCGATGGCCGCACTTCAGAGTGCAACTCTGCGGCACCTGGCCAAAGCCTTGATATCAGCAAGCCGCAGCAGCGTTCTGCTCTTCCAGACCAGCCAAGGCCTGAGCGCACTCACCCCGTAAGCAGAGCAACGCCAGAGGTAGACCGCAATGAACCCCGCCGTACTCAATGCTATCGGCTACATCACACTCGCCAACTGGACGTAAGACCGCTGTCCAGGTGTTCGGGCCATGGGCCGAACCCAGCCAAAAGCCTCAGGCAACAGCAAGGTGTGGAGCCGGCCATGGCAGCGATCCGCGCAGCCACCCCTGGAGCGAGCTCCTATGTGAACGAAGCGAATGTCTGCGAACCCCTCTGGAAGCAGGAACTCTGGATGAGACGATCCTTTCCAGGCGGCAGATCTAGACAAGGCTGGGGTTTGAGCTGACGCCACTGGGGCCGGCTGAACTCAGAGCAACTCAACTGGTGCAACTCAACTTGAAACCTCTCAACTCGAAGCAGAGGTGTAATGGCCCAGGGCAAAGTGCCAGAACAGCCGACTGAGCAAGAAAATCACCACCGCCACCAGCAGGCCAAGAGCCAGGATCGGCAGCTGCGCACGGCCGAGGATCGCCTCGGCGGGGACCGTCGTCATAAAGGCCACCGGCACCACAAACGTGAACAGCAAACGCAGCGTCGGCGGGTAGGCACTCACCGGGAATCGCCCGGCCGCGAGCACGGCCCGCAACACTTCCGTGGCATTCCAGGTCTTGACGAACCAGATGCTGGTGGCGGCGACCAGAAACCAGATTCCATAGAGAATCACAGCACCGGCCAGCAGCATCAGAGCGGCGGCAACCAGCATCGCAACCCCGGGCTGGGCACCGGCCCGGGGAGCAGCCCAGGCCACCAAACCCAGGCCCACAAGGATTTCCGGCAGACCGGCTGGTGAAATCGTCCGCAACGAAAGCCAGAACTGACTGTCGATCGGTTTGAGCAGCACGAAATCAAGGGTCCCCTCACGAACATGGTTGACGATCGCGCCAAGATTCGGCCGCAGCCAGGTGCTTGAGACCCCATCCAGAGCCGTGTAAAGACCCTGCACAACAAGGGCAGCCTGCCAGCTCCAGCCACCCAGATCATCTCCGTGTCGATAAAAAAGCGACAACACAAAGACACTGCCCACCAGGCTGCCGACCATGGCCACCAGATCGATCCATAGATTGGCCTGATACTCGAGTTGCCCCGCCAGTGACGTGCCCCAGAAGCGGCGAAGACTGAGCAGATAACGCTTCATCTCAGGCCCCCATTGCGGTATAGCGACGCACCCCTGCACGCCAGAGCAGCAGCACGAGCGGCAACAGCAGAGCCAGCCAAATCAATTGGGCCAGAAAGCCGCGCCCCAGATCGACGGGCAACCCGGCCAGCAACCGCGCCGGAAAATCGATCAGATAGGGGAAGGGCGTCCACTGCGCAACGTCGCGAACCGCTTGAGGGAACGCGGCGAGGGGTGCCAATAAGCCGGAGAGGAAGAGAAATGGTACAAACAACAAACGCTCCAAGGCACTCGCCCGCTCACTCCAGAAACAGAGGCAGGCGATCAAGCTCTGCAGCAGGAAAGCGATGCTGAAGGCCATCCATGTGGCCAGCCAGCTGAGTAGAAACTGCCCTGGCATCGGCAACCAGAACGCCTCTGGATTGAGCAGAAAAAAAACAGCAGCAATGCCAACAGCAAAGGGAAGCCTGGTGGCCTGCTCCGCCAGATGGGTGGCCACATAGCGCCAGAGGGGATGCAACGGCTGCAGAAGATAGGGGGAAAGCCGGCCCAGCAGGGCATCTTCTTCGAAGGCAAACACCACCCAGACCACCGAGAACTGGCGTACCAGAAATGCACTGAGAAAGTATCGGGCTAAGCCTTGCGCACCAAAATCCAACGACGTTCCTGCGGAACTGCTACTCCAGAGGGTGTACATGATGAACGGCAACACACCGGACAGCGCCCAGAGGGCGATTTCAACCCGATACTCGAGCATGTTGGCGTACTGGGTGGTGAGCAGCGCTCGCACCACCTGTCTGGACAATCCAGCGATCTTCATCCCACCGCGCCCCTGCGCAACAGGCCGCCGATCAACTCATCGATCGGCGGATCATTCACCTCAAGATCCTGCACTTCAAATTCCGCCAGCAGGCGAGCCACCACCTCTGTCAACCGCTGCCGTGGTACCAGCAGACACACGCAACGATCCTCAAAGGACTCAATCTCGCCGAAGCCAGCCAACAGATCACGGCTGACCGGCTGGTTGAATTCGAGACGCACCTGACGAGCAGGAGAGAGGCTGATGGCGAGCTCGTCTAGAGCACCGTCATGGAATAGCTCCCCTTGATGAATCAGCAGCACCCGCGGACAGAGGGCTGTGATATCTGCCATGTAGTGGCTGGTCAGCAGCACCGTCGCACCGATACGACGGTTGTAAGCCGCGAGAAAACTGCGCACCCGTGCCTGGGCATTCACATCAAGACCCAGGGTTGGCTCATCAAGGAACAGCACCGAGGGCTGATGCAGCAGCGCAGCCAGCAGCTCTGCCTTCATGCGCTGCCCCAAGGAAAGTTTGCGCACGGGGCGGGTGAGCTCCTCACCAAGTTCAAGCATGTCAGCCAGTTCATTGATGCGGCGATGCATCTCAGGTTCAGGGATGCCATACACGGCAGCATTGACGCGCAGAGAATCCAGGGGTGGCAAATCCCAGATCAACTGCTGCTTCTGACCCATCACCAGGGTGATCTGACGCAGGAAGGCCGATTGGCGCCGCTGAGGCAGAAAACCTGCGACGCGAACCTGGCCCCGAGTCGGGTGAATCAAACCACACAGCATCTTCAAGGTGGTGGTTTTACCAGCGCCATTGCCGCCAAGAAAACCCACCATCTCGCCAGGCTTGATGGAGAAATTCAGATCATTCACCGCCTGCACATCACGGCTGCGGCGTTTAAAGAAATGGGACAGGGTGCCTGCCAATCCAGGTGCCTTGTCCGCCACCCGATAGGTCTTGCCCAGCTGCTCAACCGTAATCATCGAGCCAACCCCATACAAGCCAGCCTGGCATTGCGACCAAGAGCCTGCAGGAAATCAGCAAAAGCCCCGTTATTTTCCAACATTCCAGAAAGGCAAGGTCGAGGCAACCCAGGCTCAAGAAAAGCTCATAAACAGCGATCAAAAACTGGATTGAAAATATTAATTCTCAAGCAGACTCAGCCTCGACCAGAGGATCACTCATCAATAGAACAGAAGAAATAAGCACCCACATAAAGATCAGCCTGAGAACCCTCCAGACTTCTGAATATGCGGATTGATGCCATAACAAAGACCCTTCAGGCCCTAATCCCAAATAAAACCGGCAATCTGCCATCACCTTAAGGACAGAATCAGCTCTCGCCTCACAAAACTTGCGAAGCAGAGGAACGACAAGAAATCTCAGCAAATCCTCTCAGGCATTGTAAAGAGCATAACGGTCGCAACGCGAACAATCCTTTGTCATCGAATGCAAATATTCCAGAACAAATGGTTGGTAATGAATACAGGGTCTAAACTTTGCAAGATGAATCTTAAAAAGTATGGCAAAGCTCTCAGAAATCAGCATCAAGACAAACCCACAGACCGGCCAAGGTGATTTGTTCACCAAAGGCAACAACCCCTGGATCGATGGCATCACCTACAATGCTCAATGGGGAACCGATTCACCCCTATCAAGAACAGATTTAAACATCAAACTTCTTGATCCCGCCGACGTAAAGGCATTCGATCTTGATTCAGATCGTTTCATCTGGTACAAAATGGCT
>MPMF02048984.1_pt1 | contig 17141 bp, 15 predicted proteins | sample 1617271 | NCBI WGS metagenome assembly MPMF02 (sample SAMN05944812, study PRJNA350692) | marine metagenome | biome: marine; feature: ODZ; material: water; isolation source: 120 m water sample prefiltered with 30 um filter, filtered on to 0.2 um... | place: Pacific Ocean | collected 2012-04-09... | reverse complement strand
GACATGTCAAAACATTATGCTCACGGTACTGATCCAACTTTAAAGAGCATAAATACGAAAGTAGCTAAGACATTATAAAATCTAGCAAATGGAAAAACATGCTAAGGTAGTTGTAATTGGTGGTGGCGTCGTTGGTTGCTCAATACTTTTTCATCTTGCAAAATTTGGTTTAAAAGATTGTATTATTCTTGAAAGAAAAGAACTTACTTCAGGCTCATCGTGGCATGCAGCAGGAAATGTTCATGTAATTTCAAACGATCCTAATATTTCAAGACTAATGGCTTACACCATTAGGCTATATAAGGAAATTGAAGAAACTTCAGGTCATTCAACTGGATTTAAACCTAGTGGTGGTTTTTATCTAGCATCAAATCAAGTTTGGGATGACTATTTAAAAAGAGAAAGATCAAAAGCAAGATACATGGGTCTTGATCAAGAATTTATTTCTTTGGAAGAAGTAGCAAAAAAAAATCCACTAATTGATCCAAAAAGATATATTTCTGCTTTGTGGGATCCAATAGATGGAGAAGTAGATCCTTCAGGAGTTACTTATGCTTTTGCAAAAGCTGCTAAAGTTCATGGGGCAAAATATTATAACAACACAGTAGTTATAAACACCAAACAAAAACCAGATAAAACTTGGGATGTAATTACAGATAAAGGAAATATTAATGCTGAAATAGTAATTAATGCTGGAGGATTATGGGCTAGAGAAGTTGGTCAAATGGCAGGAATTAATTTACCTGTGCAACCAATGGAACATCATTATTTAATTACAGAAGCGATACCAGAAATTGAAGCAATGGGTGAAGACAAAAGATTACCTGTTGGAACAGATTTTGAAGGTAATATTTATTTTAGACAAGAAGGAAAAGGAATGCTTCTTGGCACCTATGAACCAAAATCAACTCCTTGGAAAGTTGAAGGAACACCAATGGATTTCGGTCATGAACTTTTAGAACCTAAATTAGAAAATATTCAAGACAGGCTTGCTATAGGTTTTAAAAGAATGCCAGCTCTAGAAAAAGCAGGAATAAAAAATATTGTTAATGGTCCTTTTACTTTTGGTCCAGATGGAAGCCCTTTAATTGGTCCGGTGCCAGGTTTAAAAAATTATTGGGTTGCAGTTGGTGTTATGGCTGGATTTTGCCAGGGAGGTGGAGTTGGAAAATGTATTGCTGAATGGATAATAGATGGAGAACCATCAATAGACGTTTGGGCAATGGATGTTGCACGATTTGGTAATTATGCTTCTCCTCAATATGGAACAATAAAATCTTCAGAAAATTATGAGAGAAGATTTATTATGACCTTCCCAAATGAAACTTTGCCTAAAGGAAGAAAACAAAAAACCACAGCTCTTTATGACCGTTTTGTATCAATGGGTGCTGTAATGGGAGATAGTTTTGGATTAGAAAGTGTTTTGTGGTTTGCTAATGATCCAAAAGATGCCTACGAAGAACCAACTATAAAAAGATCTAGATCTCATGATTATGTTTCAAAAGAAGTTAAAAATGTTAGAGAAAATGTAGGAGTTACTGAAATTGCAAATTTTTCTAAACATGAATTTCAAGGACCAGATGCAAGAAAATATTTAAATTATGTTTTAGCAGGACGAATTCCAAAACCTGGGAGAATCTGTCTAAATCCAATGTTAACTACTAAAGGGAATCTATATGGAGATTTAACCGTTGCTTGTCTTAATGAAAATAAATTTTTGATATTTGGTTCTGGAGCTGTTCAAGATATGCATAGAAGATGGTTTGAAAAGCACATAAAAAATTTTAATGTTATTTATAAAAACCGATCAGATGATTTTCATGGTCTTGCATTATCAGGACCAAAATCAAGAGATTTATTACAAAAATTAGTTAGAGAAAATATTTCTAATGAAAATTTTAAATTTAGAGATGTTAGAGAAATGTATGTTGCTGGAGTTCCGGCAATTGTAAATCGAATTTCTTTTACCGGGGAACTTGGTTATGAAGTTTATGTTGCTCCACATTTTCAATTAAAATTATATGAAGAAATAGAAACTGTTGGCAAAGAATTTAACTTAAAACCTTTTGGTGGTAGAGCATTAATGTCTATGAGGCTAGAAAAAAATTGGGGTGCTTGGACATTAGATTTTAGACCAGATTTTACTGCAAAGGAATCTGGATTAGATTTTTTTATTGATTGGAATAAAGATTTTATTGGTAAAGAAAGTGCAAAAAAAGATAATAGTAAATTAAAACTTACTCCCTTAATTATAGAAACTGAAGATATCGATGTTACAAACAATGAAGCTGTAGTGAAAGATGGAAAAAGTATTGGCTATATCACTTCAGGTGGTTTTGCTCATTATGTAAAAAAAAGCATTGCTTATTCTTATCTGGATGAAGAAATTTTAAAAATGAATGAAAAATTCCAAGTAGAAATAAATGGCAATTTTTATAACAGCACTATCATAAAAGAACCCCTTTATGATCCGCTTGGAATAAAAATGAGATCATAGAATCTATTCTTGGTTGAATCTGGTTTGATTTTCTCTTTAAAATATGTTTTCTTTACGTAAATTAAAAGTAAGGGGATAATAATGAAAATAAGAAAAATAATTGTTTCCATATTGTCTGTATTGCTTTTCGGCGCATTCGCTGGAATAGCTAATGCAGGTTGTGGAAAAGTTGTTGTAGCTAGTCAAAACTGGGCATCAGCAGAACTGATGGCAGAAGTTGATAAAGCTATTTTAGAAAAAGGTTATGGTTGCGAAGTTGAACTTATTCCAGGTGCAACAATGCCGACATTTGCTTCAATGGATGAAAAAGGTGCTCCAGACATGAACCCTGAACAATGGGCTAATGCTGTTTTTGTACCTTTAAAAAAAGCAGTTGAGGAAGGTCGTTTAGTTATTGCTAACAAAGCGCCAATTACTGGCCTTGGAGAAGGTTGGTGGTTAACTCCTGGTTCTATTGAAAAACATCCAGAGTTAAAAGGTATGACTGCTGTTGAAATCTTGGAACATCCAGAGTGGTTTCCATCTAAAGAAGATCCTTCAAAAGGAGCTTTTGTAGGTTGTCCTGCAGGTTGGGGATGTCAGTTAGCTAACGCACAACTATTCAGAGCATTTGAAATGGAAAAAAAAGGTTGGGTATTAATTGATCCAGGTTCTGCCGCAGGTTTAGATGGTACAATATCTAAAGCAGCTGAGTCAGGAAATCCTTGGATTGGATATTATTGGAACCCAACATCAATTGTTGGAAAATATGATTTGCAACCAATTCCTTGGGGAATTGATTTTGCAGGTAGAGATAATTGGGATAAGTGTATAACTGTAGCTGAGCAAGATTGTGCAGATCCTAAACCATCTGCTTGGACTCACTCAGAGGTAAACACTATCATTACTGCTAAATTTGCTGAACAAGGTGGAAAAGCAATAGTGAAGTACATTGGAAATCGTACTTATCCTGGGCCTGTGATGAATGGAATGCTAGTTTGGATGGCTGATAATCAAGCTGGAGGTACTGATGCAGCAATTGAATTTTTAACTAAACACGAAGATGTTTGGACTAAATGGGTATCTTCTGATGTTGCTAAAAAAGTCAAAGCTGGTTTATAAATCATAAGTTATTTTAACGAGCCTATTAAATAGGCTCGTTATTAGTCTAATAAAATAAAATGGAATTCTTTACTAAATTTCCTGTAATGGAACGAGTTTCTCTTTTGGAGATGAAGAAGGGAATTGATTTAAGTTTTAGATTATTTTCTCGAAAATATGGTGATGCCATAGAAAGTTTTTTTGATCCATTATTATTTTTTTTAGTATGGTTGGAAAAATTATTATTAACAACACCTTGGCCAATAATAATTTTAGTTGTATGTATTTTAGCTTGGTTTGGTTCTAGAAGTTGGAAGTTAGTAGTTGGAAGTTCAATAGCATTTATGCTTATTGGATATTTTGGTATGTGGAATGATTGCATGGCAACAGTAGCTATTATCACTGTATGTACTATTATATGTATAGCCATAGGTATTCCAATTGGTGTTATTATGTCAAAATCTAATAGAGTTGAAAGAGCTATTATACCAGTTTTAGACATGATGCAAACTATTCCAAGTTTTGTTTATTTAGTTCCAATTTTAATGCTTCTAGGTATAGGAAAAGTTCCGGGTTTAATTGCGGTTTGTATTTATGCACTTCCACCTGTTGTTAGATTAACAAATTTAGGTATAAGAGAAGTTGACAAAGAAACGTTAGAAGCATGCGATTCTTATGGAGCAACTCCATTTCAAAAATTAACAACTGTTCAAATACCATTATCTCTTCCAACAATTTTTGCTGGTGTTAACCAAACAATCATGATGGCTCTTGCAATGGTAGTAATTGCATCCATGATAGGAGTTAAAGGTCTAGGGGTACCAATATTAAGAGCTATATCAAATCAATACCTAGCTTTAGGGTTGTTGAATGGATTGGCCATAGTGGCCTTGGCTATAATATTTGATAGAATTACTCAAGAATATGGTCGAAGAATCCAAAAACACCGAGGACAGATAAAATAGTTATTACCCTTATAATATCAGATTTTTCTAGACACCTATATTAAAATAAATAAATATCCCGGAATGAATTTTTCATTGGAAATAGGTCCTCACACAGACCTGGAAACTTTACCCGCTTTAAAGAATGTTTATATAACTTTATTGCCTGATGGAGATTTCAATGAAACCGCTTCTAAAGCTGATGAATTGGTTAAAAAAGGATTTAATCCAATCCCTCATTTCCCAGCTAGATCTATACAGAATGAAACACAACTAAAAGAATATATTTCAAGATGTAAAGATGTGGGTGTCAAACAAGCTTTGGTTATAGGGGGTAGTAGAAATCCCGTTGGAAATTTCGATAGCTCAATTCAGCTATTGGAGACCGGCTATTTTGAACAGATGAAGATAGGAATCGCTGGACATCCCGAGGGGAGTCCTGATATATCCGATTCCAAATTAGAAAAAGCTATGAGAGATAAGAAGCCTTATGCAGACTATATTGTAACCCAATGGTTATTGGATTCTCAATTAATCATAGATTTTATTTCTAAACAAACCGTACCAGTTCATGTTGGAATTACTGGACCACTAAAAATAACTAGCTTAATTAAATTTGCTAATATCGTAGGTGCAAAAAATTCCTTAAACTTTCTTAAATCTAATTTTAGTAAGGCATTAGATTTAATAAAACCTAAAGACCCTAATGATCTAATTGGGAAAGTTAAATCGCATTCTGATTATTTCCACATTTATACATTTGGCGGCTTGAAGGAAACAAACAAGTGGTTGATGGAGAACAAATATGTCTAATGAATTTGACTATACTAAACTAAAACATGCAACTTCGGTAGATCAATCTGATCGTGAAGTTCCATATAACTTAAGACAAAGCGGGCCTACTAAAGTTGAAATGTTAATTTCAACAAGAGTAAGAAAATCACCTTATTGGCATTTATCAATGCAAGCAGGATGTTGGAGAGCTACAGTGTATAACCGTGTTTACCATCCTAGAGGATATGTAAAACCAGAAGATGGTGGAGCAATGGTAGAATATGATGCAATCGTTAATCACGTTACAATGTGGAATGTTGCTGTTGAAAGACAAATAAGAGTTAAAGGTCCTGATGCAGAAAAATTTACAGATTATGTAATTACAAGAGACGCATCTAAAATCTCATCAATGAGAGCACGATATGTAATTTTATGTAATGCTTATGGTGGAGTTTTAAATGATCCAATTCTTCTTAGAATTTCAAAAGATGAATTTTGGTTCTCACTATCAGACTCAGAAATTGGTATGTACCTTCAAGGTGTTAACGCTGATGGAAGATTTAATTGTACAATCGACGAAATTGATGTGTGTCCAGTACAAATCCAAGGACCTAAATCAAAAGCACTAATGAAAGATTTGCTTGGCGATCAAGTTGATTTAGACAATATGCCTTTCTATGGTTTAGCTGAAGTTAAAGTTGCTGGAAGAAGTTGTGTAATATCTCAATCAGGATTTTCAGGTGAAGCTGGATATGAAATTTATTTAAGAGACGCAACTTTATATGCTGACGATATGTGGAATGCTGTTCTTGATGCAGGTAAAAAACATAACTTAATGGTTATTGCTCCTGCTCACCATAGAAGAATTCAAGCTGGAATTCTTTCTTGGGGACAAGATATGGATGATCAACATAATCCTTTTCAGTGTAATCTAGGCTATCAAGTTTCTTTATCAGGTAAAGGTGAATGGAATAAAAAAACTGACTATGTTGGTAAAGCAGCTTTAGAAAAAATGGGTGCTGAAATTAAAGCAGGGAAAAAACCATACAAACTTCAATTAGTTGGTCTTGAATTTGGAGGAAAACCTATTGAAGAATATGCGCCTGACTTTTGGTTAATTTCAAATGCTGATGGCGGAGATCCTATCGGATTTATTACATCACCTTGGTATCACCCAGAGAAAAAACAAAATATAGCAATGGGTTATGTTCCGTATGATGGAACTTTAAATGCTAATGGATTTCCCAAAGGTAAAGTAGGAACTAAATACAAAGTTCATCTACCTGAAAAATATTCTGATACTTCAGGTCAACCAGTTGATGCTGTAGTAGTAGATATTCCATTTAAAGAATCTTACAACGCAAATACTAGAGAAGTTGTAAAAGGATAAATAATTTTTAGGGGGAATTTAATTATTCCCCCTAAATTATGACCAAAACTTTCATAACAATAAATTTTTCAATCATATCTGTTGATTTAATACTTTTTCCACTTATTGTTCTCATAAAGCTCAAAAAAAGATAACAAATAATGTTTGCTCAATTTTTAGATATAATTTTTAAATCCATCAAGTTGGATAAAAGCTTATATAAAAATCAAAAATACTTTGGTGAAGCCGCAATATACTTTGCTGGTTTAATTATGATTCTAGATGGTGTTGCGGGAGCTGTTGCTGCAAACACTATAATAAAAACTTCAATTGGTGTTTCTGGATTAACAGCAATTTTAACTTGGTTAGTTTGGGCAATCTTTATTTATGTAATTGGAGTAAAAATATTTCCTGATAAAGAAAGCAAGATTCCATTTAAAAAAGTATTGATTGCAGTTGGGTATGCTCATTCCCCTGGGTTATTAAGATTTTTTGCAGTAACTCCTGATCTTGTATTGTTAATTGTTTTTCTAACTCAGTTTTGGATTTTTGCTTCTTTAATAATTTCCACCAAACAGATTTTGAATATAAAATCTAGCTTTAAAGCATCTGGAATTGTATTTTTATCTTTTTTAATTATTGCTTTTCTTTCTGTTTCATTCATTATGAGTAGAATGAACGCTTTGCCAGTTAGCAATATTAGTTAAACTGGAAATATTGTTTTTGAAGTTCTGCATGATTTGCAAAGTTTAAAACCAGTAAGTATTAAGTTTTGACTCACACTTTCATCTTCTTTTTTACACTCTTCACATTTATTATTAAATTCATCTAAATCTTTTTGATTTAAATTTTCTGAAAAATCATCAATCATTATCAATTAAACCAGCTCCGGCTGTTTTTTGTTTTAATTCTTCGCTTTCTTCAACAAAAGTATTCTCTGAAATTTTATAAAGCTCTGACCATTCTTGTTCTGAAAATGAATTTTTGTTTTCTAAAAACTGTAAACTTATTTTATCAGATTTTTTTATAATATCTCCACTTAGATAATTTGAATAAATAGATTGGTTAAAATTGAATAAAAATTCTTTATTGTCCATTTTTAAAAAAATTCTTTTTCCTACAATTTCAGATGTTCTGCTAACAAAAGGAATAAGTAATAATGGAAAAGCTAAATTTTCTATCTCCAATTGGTTAAAATCGGAAATGTCTGATGATTGATCAAAAAAGTTAACTCCTAACATTATTGGACAATAATTTTTCTTAGAAATATTTGATTTTGAAAAAACACTAATATCTTCAAAATTTTCAGCATTATAAACTTTAAAATATTGATTAATATTTTTAACTCCGGGAAGGCCAAACATTTCGAGTAATCTAATATTTTTACCAACTTCTTCTGAAATACCCCATGAAAAACCTACAGATCTAGTCGCTCTTTTTGCCGTTGTTTCTATTTCACTAAAACTGATCATTAATTTAATGAATTATATATCCAATGATTGTCAAATGGTTCTGGGTCTGCTGGAAGTGGTGCGCCTTGAAACATACAAATTCTTATCCATTTGTCAGATCTTGGATCGAATTTATCTGCTCCAAAAAAAGATAATTTTAATCGTAGCATGTCAATTGGCATTAGCTGAGAGCCAATTGTATTGTCTTGGATTTCTGCATATGGGAATTTTTCTGTTATAAAAGCTCTTCTTACAACATGTCTCAAATGATTATTATTTGTTAAAAATTTTCCAATTTTCAAACTATTTTTTTGAGTATAAATTGCTTCATAGAGTTTTTTAATATCTCTTGCTATCGCTAATGGTTGTTCCAAATTTGATCCTTCCATATCATGCCTGCTAGCTAATCTTGGTTCTTCTTTATTTCTAGAAATAAACCAAAAATTTTGATTATTTTCATCTTTGCTAAAGTCGATTTTTAATATTTCAGAATATCTTTTTTCTAAAATATTTCTTAACTCTTCAATTGTTCTATTTACCGGTATATTAAAATGCTCATCTTCTTCTGAGCTCATTTTGTCAATCAAAGGATTTACTATTTCATCATAAGGCTCCATCATAATAGAAACAATATATTCAATACATTCATCGCTTAGATTTTCTTCGGCCCATATATAAATTCGGTTAAAAGGAAAAGCGGTTTCAAAACTAAAATCTTCATTAAGAAATTTAATAAATTTTTCTAAATCTTCTGTTAATTGCTTATTTTTTCTATTTTGAAAGTCACTTTCTGTATGCCAATTTGTTACATTTTTTAAAGATCTAACCAAACACTTTTTAAAAATATTTACCTCTTCCTTAGATGTTTTTTCTATTTCTCTTATTCTTTTTAAAACAGTTTCTCTTGCTAATATCCAATTATTTAAAAGTATTGGATGATTGACAATAAATGGAGCCATGCCCAAACCTGTGGAATTGCCTATCCCAAGATTTCTACAAATATTCAAATCTAATTCTACAGATGTATTTGGATTTTTATGTTTTGCTATATGATTTACTTGATCAAAAGTAAATTGTCTTACTAAGTAAACTAACATCATTTCCAATCTAAATGGTCCATAAATTTCTTTCCTATTTTTAATCCTAAATCTATCTGCTAATCCAAATTTTCCAGACCCATAAACTGCTGTTGTTCTATATAAATATCCAACTTTTGATAAAAGATCAGTATCTGGTTGTTTGCCTTGTGATAAATTTTCAACAACATGATCAAATATTCTTACTGATTTATTGGCTCTTGAAAGCGTCAATTCTTTATATGACAACCTGCCCGCTTCCTGCTTTGGAACATTAAAAGCTAATCTTTCTAAATCTTCTTTAGAAGGAATTCCATCATACAATGCAAAAGAAGCATCCCATTTTGTTGCTATTACCCTATCGGATCTTTCTTCATCGCTAATTTCATTTGCAAAACAAACAAGTGAATATGTTTTATTTTTTTTTGAAAATGAATAAATAGCTCTACCGTATCCTTTGTCATTTAACTCAAATAAATCTCTTCTATATTGCCAATCTTTAAATTCGCTTAAGAAAGATCTTAAAAAAGATAGTTTTGATTGATGAAAAGAACCAAGTTTTGGCAATTTCATTAAGTATTTTGGATCTCTAAGCGGTATGTTCATTAATTAATTCCTTTATAAAAGTTAAACCAATTATTTCCCAATATATCATTTACTTCATCAATACTAAATCCAATATTTTTTAAACCCTTCTCTAAAGAATCAAATCCTCTCGCATCAACAAACCAGTCCGGTTGTTTTGGAAAACCAGACTTATCTTTGCTTCCTTCACCATAATTTATTGCTGTAGTCCAAGTTCCATTTCTCATCCATTCAACAACGCTATCTGGTTGGTTTAGACATAAATCAGATCCAATTCCAATATTTTTTACTCCCATTAAATCTGCTGTCTTTGCTACCATTCCACAAAAATTTTCTAATTTACAATTTGAACTATCTTTTAAATGGTGTGCATATAAGGACAAACCAAGCATCCCTCCGCTATCAGATAAATTTTTTAAAAGTGTGTCTGACTTATTTCTTTTTGCGCTATGCCAAAAAAATGGATTGGCATGAGTAATTGCTATTGGCTTTTCGCTCAATTCTATTGCATCTAAAGTGCTTTTCTCTGCTGAATGTGACATGTCAATAACTATACCAACTCTGTTCATTTCTTTAATTACTTCTTTACCAAAATTTGTAACACCACTATCAACATTCTCATAACAACCTGTGGCTAGTAATGACTGGTTATTATATGTAAGCTGCATAAATCTACAACCAAGCTCATGTACTTTTTCAACAAGATTAATATCATCCTCAATTGGTGAACAATTTTGAAAACCAAAAAATATTGCCGTTTTATTTTCAGATTTTGCTTTTTCAATATCCTTATAGTCTTTCCCTAAAAAAATTAAATCTGAGTTTTTTTTAAATAATTCATTCCATTCAGAAACTCTTGCTAAAAACTCATCATAATCTTCATGATAAACAACTGTAACATGAACCGCATTAAGTCCTGCCTCTCGATTTATTTCAAAAATCTCTCTAGACCAGTTACAATATTGAAGATTATCTATTCGGTAGTTCATACACTTATAAAATATAATTATTATAATATTTGTCGATAATTTAATATGTCTTTAAGTTAAATTTATATGTACATTAAAATGTAAATTATTATTAATTATATTGAAATTTGGCACCATTTTGTATTAATTATTCAAATGATAACTCTTCAAAAATCGTAAAATGAAAAAGAATAATAATAATCATAAAGTTTCAATTATTATGGGTAGTCAGTCGGACTATTCAACTATGCAATATTCTGAAAAAGTATTTAAAATTTTAAAAGTTAAGTTTGAAACAAAGATTATTTCTGCACATAGAACGCCTAAAAGAATGTTTGAATATGCCAGAACTGCAGAAAAAAATAATATTTCTGTAATTATAGCGGGCGCTGGAGGATCTGCTCATTTACCCGGAATGGTTGCGGCTATAACTAGAATTCCAGTAATTGGAGTTCCAATAGAAAGTAAAAAATTAAAAGGATTGGATAGTCTTTTATCCATTGCACAAATGCCCAAAGGTATTCCGGTTGGTACTGTCGCTATTGGAAAAGATGGCGCTATTAACGCGGGTTTATTTGCTGCATCAATAATTTCTAATTTTGATAAAAAAATTAAAAAAAATTTAGAAAATTGGCGATCAAAACAAACAAAATCTGTAAAAAAAATACCAAAATAAATGTCTAATCCAATACTTGGAATAATTGGTGGGGGTCAATTAGGTAGTTTACTAGCAGAAGCTGCAAAAAAATTAGACATAGAAACTGTAATACTTAGTGATGATACTAATGCGCCAGCAAAAAATTTTACTAATAATTTTATTTGTGGAAACTATGAAGATGAAAAAATAATAAACGAATTTATTAACAAAGTTGATTTAATTACATTTGAATTTGAAAATATCCCTTACAAAGTTTTAAATAATATTAACGAACAAAAGACTGTACTACCAAATCCCAAGATAAATAAATTAATTCAAAATAGATACTCTGAAAAAGATTTCTTAAATAAAAATGATATAAGAACTGCTAGATACGTATTAATCAAGGATGAAGATGATATTAAATTTAATCAAAATTTACTTCCTGGAATATTAAAGACTTGCACTCTCGGGTATGATGGCAAAGGACAACATAAAATTAACTCAATAAAAGATATTAATAAAGATATTGATTTCAGCAAAGAACATATATTGGAAAAAGTGGTAAACTTAAAAAAAGAAATATCAGTTATTATTACTAGGTTTGGACATCAAAGATATGAAATATACGAACCAATCGAAAATGTTCATGAAGATCAAATATTAAAACATTCAAAAATTCCTGCTGATATTTCAGATTCTATTAAAAATAAATCTATAGATTGGGCTACAAAAATTGTTGAAGATCTAGATTATATAGGAACACTTTGTGTAGAATATTTTGTAGACAAAAATAATAACTTGTATGCTAATGAAATTGCTCCAAGAGTTCATAATTCAGGACACATAACCATTAACACTCATAACATCAGTCAGTTTGAAAATCATATTAGAGCTGTTTGTGGCCTTGAAAAAATTGAAACAAAAAAAATACATAACGGTAAAATGCTTAATCTTATAGGTAGCGAAATATCAAATTTTAGAAATAAAACTTTTGCAGATAATGAATTTTTCTATGATTATCTTAAAACTGAAATTAGAAACAAAAGAAAGATGGGGCACCTAACAATTATTGAAAAATAATTATATTTTTTGAATTAATGAAATACTATTGTTAGTTGGTTTATTTACTTCCTTAGATACTTCGTAAAAACTAAGCTTTGTTTTTTTACATTCATTTAAAAAATTAGATCCTGATAATTCTAAATTTAAATATCTATTAACATCACTTTCATTCAAAATTACCGGTTGTCTATGGTGAATAATATTAACATTTTCGTTTGCATTTTCTGTTATTAAGCAAAATTCATCATTTTCATATATGCCAGCCATATACATATTTTTTTTATCTTCTCTTAAAAAATAATGTGGTGTTTTATTTTTTTCCTCCCTTTTCCACTCATAAAAACCGTCAGCTACTGCCACACAACGATGGAGTTTAATTAGTTTTTTAAAAGAAATTTTTTCATCTATGGTTTCTAATCTTGCATTAATAAGGGCTTTAAAATCTTTCTTTTTTGACCAACTTGGTACTATCCCCCACTTTAAATTTTCTAAAGTATTTCCGTTTTTATATTTCTTTATAACTGGAAGCTTCTGATATGGATGCGCATTATAATTCTCATTATCCTCTACTTGTATAGCGGATTTAACTAATTTATTTGTCTTTGCTACTGCATTTGTGACTACATATCTTCCACACATAATCTTAATTAGTTGTTGGCTTAATTTTATTTTAGATTATATGTTTTTCAGAATAATGAAATCAATAGAAAATAACTTTGATGAAGCTCAAGTAAATGAGTTATTAACAAAACATTTTATTGAATTAAGATCGGTTTCCCCTGAAGGTAGTACGCATGTTTTAGATATTCCTGGTTTAAAAGATCCAAGTATGAGATTTTGGAGCTTGTGGGATGGAGAAGAATTAATTGGTTGTGGAGCATTGAAATTATTAGAAAAAGAACATGGTGAATTTAAATCCATAAGAGTTGCTGACAAATATAGAAAAAGAGGAATGGGAGAAAAAATAATCTCTCACTTAATAGATCAAGCTAAACAAATCGGCATAAATAAACTTAGTACCGAAACTGGTGCAGGAGAGTTTTTTGCTCCAGCTAGAAAATTATTTAAAAAATTTGGATTTGAAGAATGCAAACCTTTTGCACATTATAAAGAAGATCCAAATTCATGTTATTACACTTTAAATATTTAATTATAACGATTTAAAACCAAACTCTAAAGATGCGTCTGTAATTGAGTGATATAAAGACTCACCAAAACTTCTAAGAGCAAATAACCTTATTTTATCTGGATTATTATCAAGCATATCCACTGTAAATGCTATACCATTGTATGTAGAGTTTATTGAATTATTTTTTTCCAAAATATTAAAATTAAAAGGGCATCCTTTTTTCAAAACTTCTTTAGCATCTTGCCCTTCTAGTTCAATTATAGCTCGTGAATGAGATAAGTCAGTTACAGCAAAGTCTGTTTCTTTAAAAGCTTCTATAATATTTTTTAGTAAATCTTTTTTTGTTGATACTAAAAGCCAATTTTTTGGACCGTTCCATAAAATTCTTGTATCATTGTTGCTAACTACACTTAGTGGTTCATTATTTAACTTTAAACTATCAATATCAAGATTTTCAAATAAAACTGTAGAATTTTTATACTGAACTATTTGAACGATAAGTAAATTTTTAATTTCTGAAACTTTTAATAAATTTTCTTCATTTTTATTTTCACGATTTCCAAAAAGACCTGTTTTATGAATATGATTTAAAGCTGATATCAATGTCATGATCTAACTCTTTCTCCTTTAGGGTCAACATAATGAGATGATACTATTTCAACTGGTATTGATATATTTTTTACAGGAGATAATGCAAAAAGTTTTTTCCCAATCATATTTTTTCCATCTTTAAGAATAGCAAGTGAAAAAGGATTATCGTATTCAACACTCCAGCAAGATGCAGAAACATGACCTAATTTAGGGTTTGGAAGTTTTGCATTAGCATCTTTAACTAAATATGATCCCTCTGGAATACTAGTTTTTTTGTCTAAAGGAACTACTCCTACAACTTTTTGTCTATCTTGAGCAATATAAGCTGTTTTGTTTAAAGATCTTTTCCCAATAAAATCTTTCTTTTTACTAACCAACCCTTCTAGTGAATTATCATATGGAATTGTACGTCCATCTAGTTCTGATCCTGCAACGTGTCCCATTTCAATTCTTAATGTTGATAATGCTTCTGTTCCATAAGGTTGAATATTAAACTCTTTTCCAACTTCCATTATTTTTTCCCACATAAAATTACCGTTATCTGATTCTACATTTACCTCATAAGCAAGTTCACCGGAAAATGAAATTCTGTAAATTCTTGCATTAACTCCAAATAAATTACCTTTTATATATCCCATGAATGGCAAGCCTTCGCTTGAAACATTTAAATCTGGAAATAGTTTTTGCAATACATCTCGAGATTTTGGTCCAGCTATAGCAGCTCCTGCCCATTGCTCTGTAGTTGAAACTACATTTACATTCAATTCTGGCCATACCAGTTGTAAATAATATTCTAGATGAGATAAAACATTTGCTGCTTGAGCAGTAGTTGTTGTCATATGATAATGGTTTTCTGAAATTCTAGTTGTTGTTCCATCATCCATTACAATACCGTCTTCCCTTAACATTACGCCGTATCTTGCTTTACCAACTGGTAGTTTAAGCCAAGCATTAGTGTAAACTCTGTTTAATAATTCAGCAGCATCAGGTCCTTTTATGTCAATCTTACCTAATGTAGTCACATCACATACTCCTACATTTTGTCTGACATTTTTGGCTTCTCTTTTTGAACCTTCAAATAAATTTTCATTTCCTTGTTTGTAATATCTTGGACGCAACCAAACACCTGCATCAACAAAAACTGCATTATTTTTTTCATGCCATGAATGCATTGGAGATTTTCTTGTTGGTTTAGAATGTTTTCCAATTTCTCTACCAACAATAGCTCCTATTGAAACTGGAGTATAAGGAGGTCTAAAAGTAGTATGACCTACCTGTGGTACAACTTTATTTTCAACATCTGAAACTAGTTGTAATCCATTAAGATTACTTGTTTTACCTTGATCAGTTGCCATACCTAATGTGGTATATCTTTTTACATGCTCAATAGATCTATAACCTTCTCTTAAAGCAAGCTCTACATCTGTTACAGCAACATCATTTTGAAAATCTAAAAATCTTTTATAATTTTTACCTTCAGGTAATGGTACACACCAAAATTTATCATGATTTGTATATTTTTTTTCTACAACAGATGGTAATGAAATTTTATTTTCTTTATTTGTTATTTTTTTAGATAACTCATTTCCTTTTTCAAATGAATTTTTTAAAGTTTCTTCTAATGTGAAAATTCCTTTAGCAGATCCTAATACAGTTTCATTTTGTTTTGATTGACCAGGAATAAATGCATCAATATCTTCATTAAATTTAGTTTTATTGCCTGATTGTGAAGCTAAATGAATTGTTGGTGTCCAAAATCCTGAAACACAAATACAATCACAGTTAATATTTTCAATTTGGCTCAATTGTTTTTTATCATCTGAAATTTTAGCAATATCAGCTGATTTTACTTTTTTGTATCCCTTGGCAGCTACAACAACATAAGAAAACTTTATATCTATGTTTAAACTTTTCGCTTCATTAACAATCTCAGAACTAGGGTCTTTTCTGGTATCTAGAATAACAGGATCAATTCCATTTTTTTTAAACTCTATAGCAGTTTCATAGCCACTATCGTTGTTGGTAAACACCAAAGGTTTTTTACCAGCTAAAACTCCATAAATCTTTAAATACTCTTTTGCTGCAGAAGAAAGCATTACTCCAGGAGTATCATTGTTTCCAAAAACTAAAGGTCTTTCAATTGATCCTGAAGAAATAAGAGCTTCTTTTGCTCTTATATACCAAAGTCTTTGCTTTGGAGTATATTTTTTTGTTTTTGGTAAGTGGTCACTTATTCTTTCTGACATTACAAGCATATTGTGATCATAGTAACCAAAAACTTGTGATCTATTTTTTACAGTTACATTTGGCATTGATTTAAGTTCTGATATTATATTTTTTACCCACTCTTGACCGCTTTGATTTCCTATACTTACCTCGCTTGTTAATAAACTTCCTCCAAATCTTGGTTTGTCTTCTGCTAAAATTACCCTAGCTCCATTTTGTGCTGCAGCATATGCACTAGCAAGTCCTGAAGGGCCCGAGCCAGCTACTAAAAGATCACAATATTCATACTTATGTTCATATCTTTCTTGATCATGGTTAGTAGATACCACGCCAAATCCTGCTGTTTTTCTTATAATTGGTTCATAAACCTTGTACCAAAAACTCCTCGGCCACATAAAAGTTTTATAATAAAAACCTGCTGGGAAAAATTTGTTTAAAAAATTATTTATTGCACCAATATCAAAATTTACATTTGGCCAGCAATTTACGCTTTTTGCCTCTAAACCTTCAAATAGTTCTTGTTCTGTAGCTCTTACGTTAGGTATTGATTCATTATTTCTAATTAACTGAACCATTGCATAAGGCTCGTCTACACCTGCCCCAAAAAATCCTCTAGGTCTATGATATTTAAAACTTCTTCCAACTAAATGAATTCCATTAGCAATTAACGCTGAAGCTAGCGTATCCCCTTCATAACCAAAATAATTTTTTCCATTAAATTTAAAAGAAATTTTTTTATCTCTATTAAT
>MPMF02095290.1_pt1 | contig 17176 bp, 10 predicted proteins | sample 1617271 | NCBI WGS metagenome assembly MPMF02 (sample SAMN05944812, study PRJNA350692) | marine metagenome | biome: marine; feature: ODZ; material: water; isolation source: 120 m water sample prefiltered with 30 um filter, filtered on to 0.2 um... | place: Pacific Ocean | collected 2012-04-09... | reverse complement strand
TCTTTTGTCGGATAACATATTAGTTCTATGTCCTAGCCAGGATATTCAAATAAATGCTGTAACCGATCATATTGAGAGGGATACTAAAACTATTATAATGAAAAAACCACCTACCATTAATGTTACTATTTTTGACATAATTTTGTTGTTAATCTTTGAGGGTCCTTCAAAAGATAGGAATTATGAATTAAACCCAGCTTTAAAAAACCTTAATAATGACACGGTACATCAGATCATGACGTCCCCTATTATCCACAATATTTTACACTATAATTTTCAATTCGAAGCATTGTCAAATAGAGAACGTTCTTTTTTTATTAGAGCCATTACTAATATTATATCTTTTGCCAACAGCTATAACACCAACATCCAAACACCTGCTTTAGCAAACATCACTCGATACCTATGTAGTCAAATTGAAGAAAGCCGCGGATCTTCTTCACAATACTTCAATGATATGGATTTACAAGACTATTTCATAAACACGAACCTTTTAAAGATATTGAATTCTAAACCCCAGATCTCTGACCTGAACCAAAAAGAATCTATGTCACTGAAAAATAGTGCCATGTATGGATTTCTTCCAATTTTATGTGATGTCACTGAAGACACAACTTATGGATACAACCATGATGTAATCACTACAACGACCCAGGCAGATGTAGGCGTCATGAAAGATGAAAATGTGCTATTCTTTAACATTAATCCTGAGACACTGATACATTTTCTCAAGATGTCTATTAAAGGGTCATCATCATATCAGGCGCAAGATTATAATGATGTGTTTAATATACTGAAATATAGCTTAAAACAGCGACTAAGGAGCCACACCACCGTCTCTCAATTAAAACCTACCACTTGGGCCTTCCTCATTGCAACAGACTTTCAACAATCCTGGCCGTTGGATTGGACACCAGACGGCATAGCTACATTTATGTCAGAGGACAGAGCGTTAGAAAACTATGACAAAACAGAAGTCTATAACATTCTTGAGCCCATACTCAATCATTCCCCAGAAAAGACCGCTTATCATCCACAAACAGCATCATTAACGCACACCGTATCTTTTCATGAGTATTGTCGTACATTGGACAAAATAAAGAAAAGAATCCGCACGTTTGCCACAGATTCAAACATAGCAACAGAAGATGACTTATATCCAAAAGCACGCCCCTATCTTTCAATATCTGACCGCATCACCGACTTTATCAGTAAAAGCCAATATCAAAGGTATGCTTGTATCAATCAAGGACCCAATCAATCGATGTCCTCCTCTATTTTTTATGCTCTTCTTTATTTCATCGTTGAATATTGCCTCCCTGCATTCAACACTACTTTCGATCGCAAAAAGCTCACTGAATTCTACCAAAACCTTACAGCTCCATGGGATAATATGCCTCATGGGAAATTAAACCTTCTCATATTGACTTCAATCATCACGCTCTACCTTGCCTCTTACAACTACATTATCTTAGGTACCGCTATGACGATCCATGCTTATCTCTTTTTCAAGAATATACAACCTTATAATATTGGAATGATTGTCTTACTAGCCTTACCTCTTTTTATACCGGTATCCTATGTATTTTATAGCCCGGTAATATTTACCTGGGGGCTACTCTCACTTGCTTCTATAGCGGTGATGCCAGAAGCCGTTGATAGACTGTTGGAGAATTACTTAAACAGCATTCCTCTAATGACTCTCATTGCAACTCCGATATTAATCATAATATTCATCTCCACCTTTGGTGCTCCAACTATCGAACTACTCGGCCATGAAGCCTTAATAATAATGACCACAATCAACTATGTTAATTATATCCTCACCCCCATCAATGCCATCATATCATTGAATATGTTTGCTTTTTTAGGGAAGAATGTTTTCGATCATGCGCCGACAACATACCCTAGCTTCACTGACTTTCAAGGGTATTTGAAATCCATGAATTTATACGCATCAACCGTACTAAAACCGTTCACTCTCTCTCAAGATAACAAAGCAGCACCAGAGAATGAAAACGACAACCAGGCAACCCCACCAAACCCTGTGGAGTAAACCCCAGACCACGATGGTTCCAGATGGATCAGTAGACCTTTGTCATAACAAGGGTCTAAGTTGAAGCTCAGTCATCCAATAAAATTCAACGTTTATAGTAGCCTTTTATAACCAATTAAGTACAATATTGAGTTATGAACAACATTGTTATCCGTGGGGCAAAAACCCACAATCTAAAAAACATTGATATTACGATTCCACGAGATCAACTGATCGTTATTACTGGCCTATCGGGATCTGGAAAATCTTCTCTAGCGTTTGATACTTTGTATGCAGAAGGGCAACGTCGATACGTAGAGTCTTTGTCGACCTATGCTCGACAATTTCTATCGGTGATGGAAAAACCCGATGTTGAGCTGATTGAGGGCCTTTCTCCGGCCATCTCCATAGAGCAAAAATCAGCCTCTCATAACCCTAGATCTACCGTAGGAACCATTACCGAAATTTATGATTACCTTCGCTTACTTTACGCAAGAACAGGCACACCTTATTGTCCCGATCACCAAAAACCCCTAAAAGCACAAAGCATCTCACAAATTGTTGATGCTATACTTAACCTAGAAAAAGATGCAAAAATAATGCTCATCGCCCCTATTATTTCTGATAGAAAGGGAGAGCACTCAGAAATTTTAGATGAACTCAAACGTAAAGGCTTCATTCGATTAAGAGTTAACGGCGAAATAAAAGAACTAGATTACAAGTTCTTACTGGATAAAAACAAAAAAAACACCGTAGAAGTTATCATTGATCGACTAAAAGTTAAACATGAACACCAACAGCGTTTAGCTGAATCCGTTGAAATGGCTATCAGTCTAACCAAAGGTACCCTTATCGTAAACCTTATGGATGAATCCAAAGATATCGTTTTTTCAACTCAACATGCTTGCCCTATCTGTCATTACAGCATCCCTTTATTGGAGCCCAAGATATTTTCATTTAATAGCCCTCACGGAGCATGTCCAGATTGTGATGGCCTAGGAATGACTCGCTATATTGATGCTGAAAAAGTCATTTTAAACCCCTCATTATCGCTGGAATCTGGTGCACTCTATGCGTGGAACAAGCAACATAAATTTTATTATCAAATCATCACCTCTTTGTCTGAACACTTCGAATTCTCATTAACCACCCCTTGGAATGAACTGGATGAAACCATTCAAACCATGATTCTCCGGGGTTCAAAAAAACGAGTTCCCCTTCATTACTCTAACCTCAAAGGAAGAATGATCACTAGAATTAAGCCTTTTGAAGGAGTACTCAACAACCTCCAACGCCGTTATGAAGAAACAGAATCAGATTCCATTAAAGAGGAGTTAGGTCGCTTAATAACTTTTAGCAAATGCCCTTCCTGTCAAGGCTCAAGACTCAACAAATCCGCACGCTGCGTGAAAGTTGGTAAGGACACACTCTCTACCATAACAGAACTATCTATCGATGAAGCTCAACATCACTTCTCCAACCTTGCTCTCTTTGGCCCTGAAGCTGAAATAGCCCCCCCTATTCTCAATGAGATTCTCAATCGATTACAATTCCTTCAATCCGTCGGACTGAATTATTTAAGCCTGGGACGTCAAGCTGAAACCCTTTCAGGGGGTGAAATGCAACGCATCCGACTTGCCAGTCAAATTGGGTCTGGCCTTGTTGGCGTGATGTATATTCTTGATGAGCCCTCCATTGGCCTCCACCAAAGAGACAACCAACGACTGATTGATACCTTGGTTAAACTCAAAACCATGGGCAATACTGTCATTGTTGTAGAACATGATGAAGACACCATGCGACAAGCTGACCACGTCATTGATATAGGCCCTTATGCAGGCATCCACGGGGGAACGGTCGTTGCCCAAGGCTCCCCGAAAACCATTCAAAACTGCAAAGAATCACTCACGGGCCAATACCTCAACCAAACGTTAACTATTCCGGTACCTACTGAACGACTTCCTCTAAAAGAGGATCAATTTATTACCTTAACAGAAGTGACAACCAACAACCTAAAAAGCGTGAATGCATCGTTTCCTGTTGGGCTATTGACTTGTGTCACCGGGGTGTCTGGGTCAGGAAAATCAAGCTTAGTTAATGATACTCTTTACCCCGCCGCTCTTAATGCATTAAGCCGCGCCAACCGAGTACAACAAGGCGCCTTCAAATCAATTGAAGGGTTAGATTATTTCGATAAGGTCATTGATATTGATCAGAGTCCCATTGGGCGAACTCCCCGATCTAACCCTGCGACCTATACTGGATTATTCACCCCTATTCGCGAATTATTTGCTGGCACTCAAGAAGCCAGGTCAAGAGGTTACACTCCTGGAAGGTTTAGCTTTAACGTTTCTGGCGGACGATGCGAAGCCTGTCATGGGGATGGTGTGATTACTGTCGAAATGCACTTTCTCTCAGATGTTTATGTTACCTGCGACCAATGCAGTGGAAAGCGATACAACCGTGAAACGTTAACTGTTCAATACAAAGGCAAAACCATTGCTGATATTTTAAGCATGACCATCGAAGAGGCTAAAAAATTCTTCTCTGCAATCCCCAGTATTTCCAGAAAACTAAGCACCTTAGAGGCAGTAGGACTGGGCTACCTTCAATTAGGACAAAGTGCAACAACCCTTTCAGGAGGCGAGGCGCAACGCATTAAGCTCTCCCGAGAACTATCAAAAAGAGCTTTAGGGCAAACCCTATATATTTTGGATGAGCCCACAACTGGACTACATTTTCATGACGTTAAGCAACTTCTTTCTGTGCTAACGAGCCTAAGAGATCAAGGCCACACGATCATTGTCATTGAACACCACTTAGACATTATAAAATGTGCTGACTGGGTGATAGACCTTGGGCCTGAAGGTGGTAACGGCGGGGGAACCATTATGGCCAATGGAACGCCCGAAAAGATAGCTGCTACCAAAGAATCACACACAGGGAAGTTTCTAATGCCGCTTTTAAAAAAGAAAGACTAAGAAGCCAAGTCTTTACCTTGAACTGGAAAACCTGTGGTAGACCACGCTAAAATCCCACCCTCAAGGTTCCAAACATCTTTCGATAAACCCTCTGCTATAAGCTGCTGACAGGCCATCATTGATCTTTTCCCAGAGCGACAATGTATCACCAGCCTAACCTCCGGATCATCAGTACACTCAATATCATCTAAGCTAACTTCATTAACAGGCTTTAACTTGGATCCTGCAATATTCATGGCATCGTATTCGTCTAAATTACGAACATCAATTAATTCTACTTTACCTGACTCCATCCACTCTTTAAGTTGATTACTTTCAATGCTATAAATTTTAGCCATACATAACTCCCATTTAATTCATGTGTATTTAATTTAATATGTACTCATAATAGTAGAAAATCTTAATTCCCGATAAATGAATAACATAAACCCATAAAGTATTTCGAGCAAAAATCAAGACCCATCGAGGGCATGGACATTTCCACGTTGATTGATACCGTAACATCAACTGATGCAAGGTGACAACTTCAATCACGCACCCCCAAACATTTAACGTAGTGCCACTGGCCGAAAAAGCTAGAATGTTAAAAACAAAAAAGATACATAATGATAACCACAAAAGCCAACCATCCTTTATCTCTCCCTTTTTTATCCAATACCCACACCATGCGATTAACCAACCTAATAAACCATACTCCAGGAAATTCATCACAATAGCATTACCCAAAATACATATCAGGAAAAAAACTTCAGGGCGTTTAGGGTTAATTAATTGCATCCAACGATGGTTAAAAGCATACCGAATGAGTAATAAATTTAATAAAATATTGAATAATAAATACCCATCAACTTGATACGTTAATACGGTGAGTAAAGTTCCTGAAACCAGCATAAAAACATTAAAGCGACTCGAAACATTTAAACCTGCAACAAAAAAGAAAATGGGTGCAGCTAATCGGCCCAATAACCTAAAAACAGGGTATTCAGGAAAAAAGTAAGCCCCCACATGATCAATAATCATAGAGATGGATGCAATGAGCTTTAACAGGTCAATATAATTTAAATCAACGCCATATCGATCAGATGATTTAAAGGCTGCTTGAACATTCCATGATAATCGAAGAGGGTTGACGATGTTGAGGGTCATAAATGATAACCTGACGACAGTTGTTCTCCAGGTAGTTTACTCTATAGTTAACCTTGGGCACAAGCTCCTTGATAATCTTATCTTCAATGCCTTGATGTAATAGAATTTTAGCATTATGAACGTTAACTGCCCACATCAACTGGTCCTTATGGTTTTCTTGATGCTCAAAACCATATTGCTTCACCTCTAAAAAAACAATCAAAAAACCTATTAACACCCACGACATCAACCCCCAATGTGCACTTATGTAGGCATCTAAAGAAGAGTGAACATACTTTTTCGTGGAGAGTTTGACTCGCTTGAACAATTGGACGTTGCTTTTTTGGGTGATGTCAGTGGGCTTGAACATAAGGATAGTTTCTCAGCAAAATAACCCAATACACTGAGAGATCTTACTACGTTGCTTTGACTTGAATGACCGAAAAAATCTTTCTCAAATAACCCCTCTTGTTTTAAATCATCTCTCTTCCATTGTCTAGACCGTAAAAAATCTGAAGCATAACTCCAAAAAACTTTTTTCAAACCCGGATAATTCTTACACGCATATTGCATCTTACCCAAGGTATCTAATCTTGGAAGCATGATTTTAGTTTCAAATAACCGAGCATCAAAAGAAGCTTGAAATTCATGGTCCAATAAGGCTCTAACCTTTTCAGTCTCAGAAAAACTAAGACCTACTTTTACAATCAAATCCTTCGAGACCATGAACTGTTGAATATCTCGAGTACATTGTGGCAATAAAGACAATAATTGCTGACAGCTTTCGGCGTCAACTAGCATAGCTCTTAAAAAGCCTTGTCGAGCCTCTTCTTCTAACGGAACCCAATATTCTGGCTTTTTACCAACAATGAAAGATAACCGTTTAAAACTTTCAGGTGAATCTACGAAGCGCTTAAACCAATGCACGGCATATTTCTTAACCCCAAGTTTCTTTTGTTTCTTCCAACTATCATTTTTTTGCTTTACTCGATTATCAAGGGCTTTAAAAATATATTCTAGATCATCCATTGTCTTCATGTATCGTTGATTACCATGCAGAGTAAAAATATAATCAACAACTTTTTTATTGCCCAATAAGTTTGGCCCACATAACTTAATCTGCTGGGTTGTTTTGAATAATTTTTTAAAGACCTTATTACTCACAATTTGATCCAAAATATAATCCATGCGCTGTGGAAACATACCCAACCAAATCATCATTAAGGATAATTCTTTGCACTTCATCATTTTCTCATGCAGCTGTTCCCAAATAACCCCAGAAAAATCAGGGTAAGCTTTCAGTATTAAACAAATTCGCTTGAAGTCTTTAACTTTTTTAATGCTAGAATTTGAGGATTCGCAGACAAAAACCTCAATACAACGATCTAAAAACAGTTTAATAGGATAATGCTTAACAAGTGAGTTCAACTCACTGACAGAGTTAATTAAAAAGGTCCACTTATAACCAAAAAACCTATCTAGTTGTTGAAAAAACTTCTTCTTATCCTTGTCAAAAAGCAAACAATAAGCCTCTATATCAGCCCCTTTCCGCACCAGATCTTTAATGGGTATTGTTTTTATTTTATCCAGCAACCGAAGTCTAGATGATGGCACCAACAGTGATAACATTCGCACTTCTGTCGCCCCTAGTTGTAATGATTGCCAAAAGCTTACATGCCTCCTTTCTTGATTATCTTCCTCCTCTAATAAACAGTTTATTAAATCATCTGCTTTGTCAGGGTAGGATTGTATCATTTGTACAAAATCATCCAGTCCCCATGAGGACAGGTGCAGGTACTGCCCTAATGATTCATAAGAGGCCGAATGAATGACCGATTGAACAGCCCTATAATCTACTCCCTGCTCAAAACGATATTGCTCCCTGATCATGCTGGTCAACCAATCCTCAGTATGACTCTGACAACCTATTTCAGGAGGTTTCCTTTGCTTTAATAAACGCTGCTGAAAATGACGATTTAGACGCCCCCGCACCTGTTCTTTGATCCGATTTTTTATACACTCCGAGCTCAATTTTCTCATATCAGACTGAAGAGTACTCAGGGTCTTGGAACAAAAGGCTAAAAATTTTCGATAGTTCGCCTCATCTTTTTCAGGATTATTGATTGAAAATTCATACGCTCTAAAATCACGATCAAGAAAATGTCTCACCCTCTCCAAATCATCCCAATAAGGGCTTGTTTCATCCAATCTGTTCACACTCAATAAATTAATAGCCTCACAAAGGCCTAAAAAATAACGTTCATCATGAATCAATATTTTGCTAACTCTGAGTAATAACTCTTGATAGATAAAATGTTCATGCCTTTTATGCGTCATCCAAACCTTCCTAACAAAAACCCAAAGATTAATCAAACCATCTTTATTGAGCCATCACTCTCGAGCATCTCGCCTCTTTAGAACACGCATGTCTTCGCAACAAAACTATTCTGTGAAAACGTCATCAACACGACAATCAAACCCAAGAATGATGATTCCACCCTTGATTGTATCTTTCTTTATATCCTTCATAATAATACTTACAATCCTTAAAACTATGTTCAATATTGTACTGCATAAATATGATAGTTGCACGAGATATTACTTGATAGACAGTTTGTTTATCCCCATACTATACCTTCGTGCTTAACAAAATAGGATTTTCATGAACAGTAAACTTCTAGGCGGCTCAATGCTGCTTGCTGGGACCTCAATTGGGGCTGGACTATTAGCGTTACCCTTCACAGCTGGGCTTGGAGGATTTTTTCCTGGTATAGGAGCCTTCCTTTTTTGTTTTTTGTTTATGATGTATTCTATGTTTTTATTGTTGGAAGCTAGCCTTTATTGTAAGGACTCTTCTGCCAATATTATTAGCATGTCCAGACTTCACCTAGGCATCTTTGCTGAAACAACCGCTTGGGTGTGCACATTGATTTTATTCTACTCCATTTGCACTGCTTATTTATCTGGCGGCGGAGGATTAATTAGAAGCGCATTGAATCACTCTTTTAATATCAACCTATCGTCAACAATTTGCATCTTTATCTATATCATCAGCATCGGGTCTTTTTCTGCTGCAGGGATTACGTGGACAGATAGAATCAATCGTATTTTGATGATCGGACTGATCTCCTCATATTTAGCCATGATCTTTGTCGTCAGCCCACATGCATCACTAACTAACTTATCGTCCGGCAAACCCTTGAGCTTGTTGGCAGCCCTTCCTATCATTTCAGCTGCCTTTGCCGGTCACCCCGTACTCCCTAGCTTACGGACCTATCTTAACGATGATTTACCTAGCCTTAAAAAAATCATCATTGTAGGTAGCTGCATTCCACTGGCCATGTATCTGGTTTGGCAGTTTTTGATTCTTAGCATTATTCCTCAAACTGGAGCCCATGGACTTATTGCAGTTTCTAAAAGCAGTAATAGCCTTGAAATGCTATCCAATGTTCTTAGCACAGATATGAACATTGCTCATGTTAGCACACTCAACAATTCCTTTTCATTTTTTGCGATTGTCACCTCCTATCTAGGCATTACTTTGGCTCTTTATGACTTTCTCAATGATGGGTTAAAACTTCACCAACGCCCTCATGGCCGAATGATTAATTTAACCCTAACATTCTTACCTCCTCTTGTTTTTTCGCTACTCTTTGGAGGGTTTTCCCGAGCCATTTCATATGCCGGCCTCATGGTCATTATTTTATATGCTATACTTCCAGCAACCATGGTCTGGAAAGCCAGATACGACTCCCATGATGATGCTAAATTGGTTACATGGGGAGGCAAACCCGGTCTAATCTTAACCTATATTATCTCATTTACTATCATAGGCCTACACTTTGCAGGTGAATTTAACCTCATTCAATCACTACAATAATGCACTCCAGTCGCTTTTTAAAAGCCATTAGACAAGAACCTGTCGATCGCCCTCCTGTTTGGGTTTTACGCCAAGCAGGAAGGTATGATCCTGAGTTTCAAGCCCTGCGAGCACAATGCCCCGACTTTATGGCATTCTGCAAACAACCCGAGCTCGCCTGTCAAGCAACCCTAATTCCTATTAAGAAATTCCAGTTTGATGCGGCCATTATTTTTTCAGATATTTTAACCTTGCCTCATGCAGCTGGACAAACTGTTCACTTTGAAAAAGGTATTGGCCCCATTTTATCTCCCCCCATCAGAACCTCTGCTGATTACGCTCGAATTGGCATGCCCGACATGGAACAAGACTTAGGCTATGTGGGTCAAGCCATACGCATGGTTAAACCTGAATTATCAGTCCCACTGATAGGTTTCTCTGGATCACCTTGGACGTTAGCCTGCTATATGATTGAGGGACGAGGAAAACAGGGATTCAAAGCTGCCATCAACGCCACCGAATCTCAACCTAAACAGCTTGAAACGCTTATTCAACAACTAACCGACATGGTGATTGATTACTTATCCTATCAAGCAGAATGCGGCGCGGACTGCCTCATGCTTTTTGATAGCTGGGCCAGCCTCTTACCCCCTGATGCTTATCGATACTTTTCATTAGAACCCTTAAAAAGGATCACTCAAACTCTCAAGTATAAACACAACCTTCCGATCATTCTTTATGCTAGAATGCCTCCTCTTGCATTAACAGAACTTAATGAATGTCACTGCGATGTTCTAGGGCTTGATGAATTTCAAAATATCAAGAATGCACGTCAACTGCTAGGCCCACAAATAACCCTACAAGGAAACCTTGCTCCCCAGCAATTACTAACCAACCCTAAAAACATTGAAACTGCTACCCTTGGCATGCTAAAACAGCACCCTGAACCTGGGTACATAGCCAATTTAGGGCACGGAATACTACCCGAAACGCCGATAGAAAACCTTCAAGCCTTTGTGAACACCGTCCAAAACTACACCCCTTGACTTCTTACCCTGGAGACCCGTTAATCCGTAAGTTGATACTCGGTGTGAATATCATAGCCTTGCAGCATGCCTAAATACTCTTCCAGTGTGATCATCCCCATACATGGCTTCGCCCCCGTGCTCCAATCACGCCCCTTTAAAATTTTATGCGTTAGTATCATCGATGCTATCGTGGGAATATGGGGTCCATGACCCTCTTTTGCAATCAGATACCAACGAGCCTTAAGCGCCTTATTGTTATGCCCAACTCCCTTTAAATGCATATGCATGCCACCAGCATCCGTACCCAATATATCGAAAAAATGACTTAACTTAAGTAAACTTGACGCATGCTTTTCAAGGTTAATAGGCAGCCCCCATCGAACGAACCACGAAGTTAGCCATATACCCAGATGCAATGCTCGACTTTCCATTCCAGCTGAAAACTGAATATCAGGAATTGAATAGTAAGATGGGAATAAATCTAAATCCGGAATATCACAATTTCCCATCATTCGCTTACCCAGTACTGGATAATTTTCAACATAAAGATCTTGCCACCCGTATCGATTTTGATGACTTGATTGAATCGGCTTTCCTAAATAACTTAAAATAGCTTTTGAAGTTGCTAAACCTCTGGGTGATTTTTGTCCAGGTGTAATGCCATACTTCAGTGTATGAATGTTAGAAAAATAGTTTGTATTAAAATAATCAATCACGGCAGATGACAACGCTGGTACTGTGCTTGCACCGCTGATAACACTAACACCTGCACCCTTTGCTAACGCATCAAGGGAATGGATATGACTGACAAATGTCCTGCCATCCGCAAGGTCAATATAATGTGTTTTTGATTGGATGCAACATTTGGCAACGGTATAATCAGAACTTTGAAACGGACCGCAAGCATTAATTAGAAGGTCAATGCCGGCTAACGCCTTAGCCTCTATTGTCGTAGCATCGATAGACCGAAATTCTAAAGGAAAAACAGAAGATTGCCCAAGCTCATTCGCAAGACTTTCTGCCTTTTGAAGGTTTCTGCCCGCGATAATCACTGGATAGTGATTAGAAAGCTCTCGACAAATAAGTCGCCCAAAAGTTCCGTACCCCCCTAAAACAAGGACCGTCTTAGTCATGGCTAACTTTCTTTATTATAGAAAAGTCACCTTTATAACCAAACACATTACCAAACCACGGGTGAATGATTTCAAAATACATCGAGAAATTCTGATCATCCACAGCCTCTTCATAGGCATAAGGAGTTCCTAACATCAAATGAATAGGAAATGGAATAGAAAGCCTCCCCATTTTCCAAACAAACGCCTCATGATCGAGGTGAACTCTATTATCTTGGAAATGACATTTCATTTCCCAACCTAGACCCCAACGCATAAACTCGATCACTTTACTGCCTCCTTGGGGCACCCATGTAGAGACAAAAGTATAGGGTTTTCTGGTTTGATAATAAAATGTTCTTTTAAATTCTAACTTATCGTTTTCCGGGTTACTTTTAATATCAACAATCACTTTAATATCTTTCGCAGCATAGGGAACTAACGCCCCCGATAGCCTTAAAAAGGGCGAAAGTATTGTCATCCACCATGAAGTATGGATAGTTAAAACCCCCTCAACAGTACAAACATCATGACAGTTAGGTCGATTAGCATAACGGTCTTGAAACACCTTAGGTAATGTTTTAAATTGCCCCAAGAAAACTTGTTCAAATATTAGGTCTTTCTTGCACCACCAACTCCTAACACTAAGAATAATATAAACTTAACACAGCCCATCAGTAATGCCAACCTTTTATTGTTTATTAACACCCCCCTAACTTCCTTTTTGAGCTGATCTCTCAACACCCTCTGTCAAAACTTTAGTCTGATTTCTTATACCTTTGTAAAAACAAGAATTAACCCGTAATATCAAATAGTTTAAAATAACAAGACAATTTTTTATTAACAATTATGACGACAAAAAACCTTTCTACTGGAATGCTATCAAACAGCGTGATAAAATAAATTAGATTTGGATTTCACATGATGAGAAAAAATGGACTGTTTCGTGCTTACCTTGCTTCTGCAACCGCACTACTAGTCACCTTGCTTTGGTGGCTACAACCACAAGCCCCAACCCAAAAAAGCCTTGTACAAAAAACTCCTTCTATTCAATACTATACCCTTGAAGAACACCCTTACCCCCAAAGCATTACAACCTATGGCCAACTAAAAGCCGAGCAACAAACGTTACTCAAAAGTCCCATACAAACCCATATATTAGCCATTCCCCATACAACAGGGGACTCTGTTAGCCAAGGTGATTCTCTCATTTCATTAGACCTCGATGATCTTAATTTATCCATTCAACGTACCCAAGCATCCATCGAGCAGCTCACCAATACAGTGCGCATTACTCAACAGCAAATACCCCTGACAACCAAACAAATAGAACAACAATCTATTATTATTCAAAATGCCAGCAATCAACATCAAAGACTACTCACCTTGAAACCCCAACACCGAACACTCAAGGAATTAGAATTAGCCAAAGAGAAACAAGCTGGGGCCATCAAGGTTGAGCTACAACTAACTTCACAAAAACACCAATTGGAAAACCAAGTTAATCAAGCATCTTATCAGCTTAAAGAAGCCAACATAGCATTAAAACAACTCATGAAACAAAAAAAACAAGCTCAAATCACCGCCCCATTTAATGGTTTTATCACTGAAATCCATACCTCTCAAGGCAACCTTATTTCTCCCGGCCAATCACTCATGACACTGATTAACCCTCAATCATTTCAAATTGAAGCCCTTCTCCCTCAATCGCTCATTCCAGCTTTAGAACCTTGGATCAACAAACCCGCCTCTATTCTAGCAACCGCTGTTTATAAAGATAAAACTTGGCCTTTAGTTTTATCGAACATCAACAGAGATGCCAACCAAAACTTTGGAACACACGGCTATTTTAAATTTAAAAAACTCCCTGAGCTATTGATTGAAGATCATGTCTTAACCATCAACATGTTGATTCCTACTTTGAACAAGAGATTCAAAGCACCTGAATCCTGCTTTTATCAATACGACACTGTTTATATGATTTCACCTAACAACAAGCTGCAACCCATCAAAGTGAAAAGGCAGGGGCACACCGTCGTTTCCGGACAAAACTATGTCTTGTTTTCTACCACCAAAATACCCAATCAAAGCAACCTTCTAAAAACAAGGCTTGCTTACCCAACCCCCAACATGACTGTTAACCCCACATCATGATTAAGTACTGCCATCAACATCGATTAGCCCCAACACTTCTTTACCTCTTGTTAATCATCACAGGGGTTTGGTCTGCGTCTCAACTTAACATGCAACTGATCCCTTCTTTAGAACTTCCCATTGTTAACATTCAATCCACTTGGCCAGGGCATGACGCAAAAGAAGTTGAACAAGCACTCACGCTACCTATCAGCCAAGAACTGATGAAAAACACTGCCGTCAAAACCATCCAAGCTCATTCCTATAATCACTTGGCAACGTGGCAAGTGAACCTTAAAGAACTCTACTCCTCCAAAGAATATGCCGCTACATTCAACCGAATGCTACAATCTTTAACCCTGCCCGAAGACATCAATCTTTCTATTAAAGCTTTTGAAAGAAAGGAAGTCATTACACGACTTTTAATCCTTCCACACAACATCAATCAACTCATCCCACTAACCCAAGACATTCAAAATGATTTACGTGATGATCATCTTGATTCCAATGAAACTCTCCTCAATGCCCATCAAATTTGGGAACTCACCCTAACCAGTCAACAGTTAATCGATACCGGCATGAGCTTAACTCAAATGGCCACTCACCTTAGGCCCTTATTTAAAAAAGGCCGCTTAGGAAAAGTGGGCAACAATGAACAACCCTTGGAACTTCAATACCCAACACCCATTTTATCAGAACAATACATCCATCAACTCCCCATCCCCCTTAATCAAAAGCTTTTCAAATTAGATCAATTATTTCAAGTCAATAGATTCTTCGATGACTCCGGTGTTTTTGTCGAGTATCAAAACAGGCCTGCCAGTGAAATCACTATCCAACGCCCAGAGAATGGAGATACACTGGTCTATGCAAAACGTTTTAATCAATGGCTAGCTAACGCAAAATCCACCTATCAAAACAAAGCTGAACTCATTAAATTTGGCGACCAATGGGTGTACTTATCTGGGCGATTACAAACCTTACTAAAAAACGGGTTAGGAGGCTTGATTATTGTTTTAGGCCTGCTCTCGCTATTTCTAGGTAATCGCTGTGCATTTTGGGTTGCCATGGGCATCCCTGCAGCCTTTATTGGCTCACTGTTTATACTAATTCTGGTGGGTGGAACCCTTAACATGGTCTCTCTTTTTGCCTTTATCATCTCACTGGGGATTGTGGTAGATGATGCCATTGTTGTCGCTGAACGCTACGACCAACATAAACACAACAAGTCAAAGACTCCTGCATTAACAGCTGCCAAAGAGATGTTTCCTCCTGTTTTAGCGTCATCGTTAACCACCACTGCAGCCTTTCTTCCTTTACTCTTTGTTGGCGGTGTCGCGGGTATCTTTTTACGAGAAATCCCCATCATTGTTCTTTGCGTTATTATCACTTCTTTGATTGAATGCTTTCTGATTCTACCCGGCCACCTATCCTATCATTCATCCACAACTATACACCCTTATCGAAAAAAATTCCTTCATCATGTCCATCACTACCAAAATGTTACCCACCCCTATCTGGTTAAAGTTCTCCTAACTAACCGAACACATACCCTATTAACCAGTGTTGCATTTCTTATCATCTCTTTTTCATTGCTTGCCTTTCACTACATCCCCTTTAATTTTTTTCCTAGCATCGAAGGGGAGCAAATTTATGCTAATATAACTTTCAACGAAACAGCTTCGCTGCAACAAAAAAAAGCTACGCTAAACGACCTCAATAAAGCTTTATCCAACATTAACCAATCCATACCCGATAAACCTGTTTTATCCAGCATTGCCTACTATGGCCGCCACCAAATGACACGTAATCCCCTAGACCAAGATCGATACGCGTCGTTAAGAATCGAACTAACCGAACCCTCTTCTCGATCAATCAGCAATGCCAACCTTTTACGACAATGGGCACAGGCTTATATCAAAAACCCCACCGTCTCAGATATTAATTTTTTTGAACCTAAAAGCGGCCCCACCTCAGAAGTTATTACGTTAAACCTATTTAATCATAACCTCAATACGCTAAGCAAAGCCCTGGATGAGCTCTCTTATGAGCTCAACCTCATCCCCATGGTCAGCTCAGTCACCTCTTCAAAAGGCAACAACCACCTAGCGCTAAACCTAACATTACTGCCTGAAACTCTTGCCCTTGGGCTATCCTCTGAAATCATTAACCAACAAACACAGGCAGCGCTAGATGGAACAGTAATCTACGAAGAAAACTCCCCCTCACTTCACCAAATAGTCCGCCTTAGGCTCGATCAACAAGAGCGAAATAAACCCACAACATGGAGTCACTTCCCCATTATTCATGGGCAACAAATTATTCCACTTGGTTCACTGGCCAATATATCAGTTAACCCTAAAATTGAGAGCATTTTAACCATTGATGGCCGACGCGCTCAAACCCTTTCAATTAACTTAGACCCTAGCCAAGGTGACGTGAGTCAATTCGTTGAAACAACCCTGCCCAAACTATCTCAACAGATCAAGAATAAACACAACACTGCCGTACAAGTTGCAGGCCAATATACTGCTCAGACAGAAACACTCAGAGACATTGCTTTAGGTGCCTTATTTGCCATTATCATGGTGTTCATTATCTTAGCTTGGCTCACTCAGTCCTATCGGTTAAGTTTCTCCATCATGCTTTTAATCCCCTTTGGTATCGCTGGTGGCTTATGGGGTCACATATTACTCGGCTACCCTTTATCACTGCTTTCTTTTTTTGGCTTCTTTGCCTTAACCGGAATCATCATCAATGATGGTATTATTTTAGTTCGACAATATCAGAAATTATTAACAAACCACTCCCAGCTCAAGGCCATGACCCTTGCTTCCTCCCAAAGGTTTAAAGCCGTTCTTCTTACAAGCCTTACCACAATAGGGGGCCTCACACCTTTACTG
>MPMF02054383.1_pt1 | contig 17176 bp, 19 predicted proteins | sample 1617271 | NCBI WGS metagenome assembly MPMF02 (sample SAMN05944812, study PRJNA350692) | marine metagenome | biome: marine; feature: ODZ; material: water; isolation source: 120 m water sample prefiltered with 30 um filter, filtered on to 0.2 um... | place: Pacific Ocean | collected 2012-04-09... | reverse complement strand
CAATTGAATTGATATATACAGATATAACGCTATTTTTATAAAAATGTACTTAAAGAAAATTAATTTAAAACATAAATACGCATTAGTAACGGGTGCTGGCAAAGGTCTAGGTAGAGCTTGTTCGATAGCTTTAGCAGAAGCCGGAGCTACAGTAATTGGTTTAAGTAGAACTCAATCAGATTTAAACAAACTTCAAAAAGATATAAAAAAAGTTAAAGGAAAATTAATTAAAGTTAATTGTGATGTAATGAACTTTGATGATTTAAATAAAAAATTAAAAAAAATTAAAATAATTGATATTTTAGTGAATAATGCTGGAACTAATATTCCTGAACCTTTTGAAAAAATTCAACAGAAAAGCATGAATTACTTGGTGGATTTAAATTTAAAAGCAGCATTCAATGTGGCTCAAATTGTTGTAAAAAAAATGCTTAAAAATAAAAAAAGAGGTGGATCTGTTATAAATATGTCTTCACAGCTAGGTCATGTCGGAATGATAGGAAGAAACATTTATAATATGACTAAATTTGGAATTGAAGGTTTAACAAAAGGAATGGGTGTTGAGCTTGCGTCAAAAAATATTAGGGTAAATACTGTTGCTCCCACTTTTGTTGAAACGCCTATGGTAAAAAGATTTTTTAAAAATAAAAAATTTAAAAAACTTGCTTTAGGAAATATACCAATGGGTAAAGCAGCAACTGAAAGTGATGTTGCTACCGCAGTTTGTTTTTTAGCTTCTGATGCTGCTGGAATGATAACAGGAACATCTTTACTTATAGATGGCGGTTGGACAGCAAAATAATGCAAAAAATATTGCTTATCATAGCAATTTTATTCACATCAAACTGTTTTGCTATTGAATTTAACGGCAAGTTTATTCAAGGTCATTTTATTATTGGAAAAACGGAACCTAAATCAAAAATTATTATAGATAAAAAAGAGATTAAAGTTTCAAGAGATGGTTTTTTTGTCTTTGGAATAGATAGAGACAGAAAATTCGATGTTTTAATAACTAAAATCAATAATGATAAAAAAGAAAAAATTATAAAAAAAGTCTTTAAAAGAAAATATAATATACAGAGAATTGATGGACTTCCTGAAAATAAGGTAACACCACCTGAAGAAGTTTATAAAAGAATTAAAACAGAGAATAATGCAATTGGTGAAGCTAGAGCTATTAATTCTGATTTAATTTTTTTCAAAAACAAATTTATAATGCCTGTTGAAGGAATAATTACAGGTGTCTATGGCAGTCAAAGAATTTTAAATGGCAAACCCAAATGGCCACACTACGGTATAGACATAGCCGCAAATCAAGGAACAATGATTTTGTCTTCAGGAACTGGAGTTATCACAATGGCAGAAGATGATTTATATTACACTGGTGGAACTATAATTATGGATCATGGTCATGGAATATCTACAATTTATTCACACTTAGAGAGCGTTTTAGTTTCTGTTGGAGATCAAATAAATCAAGGAGAAGTTATTGGTACCGTTGGATCAACTGGAAGATCTACAGGACCTCATTTGGATTTTAGAATTAATTGGTTTCAAACTAGATTAGATCCTATGTCGGTACTAAATTAAACAATGTATTTTAAATCAAAAGAGTCTATAGGGATACTTTTTGCCATTTCATCTTATTTTTGTTTTTCTTTACTTGATGCAATTCAAAAAACAGCAGTTATAAATCATTCGGTTTTTCAAATATTACTTATTAAATATTCATTTGTACTTATTTTATGCTTTTTTGAATCTAAGAGAAAAAACAATCCTACATTTTACAAATCTAATAATTACAAGCTTCAAATATTTAGAAGTTTATTATCTATTATTGAATCTGGATGTTTTGTTTTAGCTTTTAGATACATGTCCTTAGCAGATGCTCATAGTGTAGGAGCATTATGTCCAGTAATAGTAGTTGCTTTATCAGTAATAATATTAAAAGAAAAAGTGTCTACTAAAGTATGGTTAGCAATTTTTGTAGGTTTTATTGGAGTTCTTATTGTTTTAAGACCAGCGTCAACAATCTTTGATATTAAATCACTAATACCTTTGGTTGGTGCATTCTTTGTAGGGCTATATCAAGTCATAACAAAAAAAACATCAGAATACGACTCACCTGAAGTATCATTATTTTATACTTCTATAGTTGGAATACTTATTACTTCTTTATTGGCTATTAATTTTTGGCAACCTACTAATATGAGTTCGTATTTAATATTCTTAGGTATTGGGGTGTTTTTTTCTTTAGGATTTTACTTTCAAATTAATGCTTTAAGTAATGCTAGAGCAAGCATCATACAGCCTTTTCATTATACTTTAATATTTTGGGCTATTATTTTGGGTTATATTTTCTATGGAGATATACCGGATATATTTACCATTATTGGAGCAATAATAATTACTTCTTCAGGAATTTTTGTTATTAATCAATCTTCAAGGAAATAATTGTTATTATAATTTATGGGATTACATTTTTCTAAAGAGGAGTTTTCAAAAAGAAAAACAAAGGTTATTCAATCAATGAAAGAACAAAACATTGATGCTTTATTAATGTTTAGACAAGAGTCGATGTATTGGCTAACAGGATATGACACTTTTGGATACGTTTTTTTTCAAACTTTAATTTTAGATCAAAAAGGAAATATAATTTTATTAACTAGAGCTCCAGATTTAAGACAAGCTCAGAATACTTCAAATATTAATGATATTAGAATTTGGGTAGATAAAGATGGATCCAAACCAACAGATGAACTTAAAATAATTTTAAATGAATTAGATCTTAAAGGAAAAAAACTAGGAATTGAGTACGAAGCATACGGATTAACAGGTAAAAACGCTTTAACATTAAATAAATCTTTAGAAAATTATTGTTCAATTGAAGATAAATCTGAACTAATAAATAAGTTAAGAGTAATTAAATCAAAAGAAGAAATTGTTTATGTAAGAAAAGCTGCAGACTTAGCAGATAAAGCTTTGGATGAAGCTTGGAAGTATGCAAAAGCTGGGGTGAGTGAATCTAAAATACTAGCTGAAATGAATAGAGTTATATTTGAAGGAGGTGGAGATTATCCTGCTAATGAATTTATTATAGGTTCAGGCAAAAATGCTTTGCTTTGCAGATATCAAGCTGAAAAACAAATTTTAAATAAAACTGATCAATTAAGCATTGAATGGGCTGGAACTTTTAGACATTATCATTCAGCTATGTTCAGAACTATACCAATAGGAACAGCTGATCCCAAACATGCTAAAATGCATGAAGCTTGTGTTGAAGCTTTAAGAAATTGTGAGGACAAACTTAAACCAGGAAATAAAGTTGGAGAAGTTTTTGATACTCATGCAAAAACTTTTGATGATCTTGGTTACAATAAAGCAAGAATGAATGCTTGTGGTTATTCTTTAGGTGCTACTTTCTCTCCTAATTGGATGGACTGGCCAATGCTATACACGGGTAATCCATACATCATAGCCCCTGGAAATGTCTTTTTCCTACATATGATCTTGATGGATTCTACCAATGAATTAGCGATGAATCTAGGAGAAACTTACTTAGTTACAGAAGATGGCAACGAGCGACTAGGCAAACAGAAATTAGATTTAGTGGTCCTTTAGTCCCTATGTGCAAGTCTTGTGCAAGTTTACACAAAATAATCACCTAAAAACCTACTCTAAAAGCATTGAATAGACTCATTTTTTCGATCACGAAAAGCTAGTATTTACGCCAATTACATACATAAAAATAAATCTAGTATTAACCTGATTTGTTCACACAACCACAACGAGTCAATAATGAAAACTTTGTCTCATCGACAAATATACAATGGAAGTGTTCAAAAAACCATATTTGGTTTGCTACACCTAATAATGTAAAAGGTAAAAAATCTTGGTGTCCAAAGTGCAGCAAAAGAAAAAAACATTAAGTATCAGGGGAAATTATTCTTGATAAGATTTAAAACAGTTCACACAAATGGGCCCTGATTTTTTATCCAAGGTTATTGTTGCAATTATCTTCTTGTTCTTCTCACAGTTAATGCATCTGTCAACTGTCGGTGCTAGATCATACGGGCTGAAAGCCTTGCTGGGATACCCTCCTAACAATAAAAATGTTACAATGAGAGTAATGGATTTCTATCATCATGATGAAGGAAAAATTAGAGAGAACTGGGTTCCAATTGATATAGCTCATATTTTGAACCAAATTGGCGTTGATATTTTTGAATTAATTCAAAATTAAATAATTAAATTTGAAATAAAGCACCTCTTTTTTTAATTTCCTTTAACATCTTGTCAATTTCTATTTCAGTATATTTCAAAAAAGATTTAGCTATTTGTGACATTGGCTGATGTGATGGAGTCAATATTCCAAAAGAGTAGGGTATTGTTGGAGAAAATCGACGAAATACTAATTTTGAAGTATTTAAATTAAATTTGTTTAACAACCAAAAATCTATTGGGGAGATGATACTATAAGTATTTGGGTTATCTACAACATTCACACAGCTTATTCCTGCATTTTGAAATTGGTATTGCGGATTAAAAGATGACTTATTTTTTTCAAAAATACTTATTAATTGTTTGGTGATAGAGTGATTTGGCATATAGGTAGCGCATTTTTTATCTTTAAGATCTTTAGGTGTTATAATCTTTTTTTTTGAAAGAGGATCTCCTGCAAATAATACACAAATACATTCTAGATGAAATTCTTTTTGATTAACAAGAGATCTTTTACTTTGAATTTCTGCAACACCAATATCAAATGTTTGTGTTGATATTAATTGATATACAGTTTGTGAATGACGAGAGCTAACTAAAATATTTGATATAGAAGATTTCTTTTTAAATTTACTAATTATACTAGGTATTAAAATTTCTGCCAATAAAGGCATGCTTGCAATTTTAATAGGTTTTAAACTAATTTCATTTTTTTTCCCAACTGCTTGTTCTAAAAATTCTACCTGTTGAAGTATTCTTTCACCCTCTTCTTTAAGAAAATATGCCTCTGGAACAGCATGTAAACGTCTTTTTTTTCTAATGAATAATTGATATCCAATTCTTTTTTCCAAATTAGATAAAGCCGCACTAATAGAGGATTGTGTTCTTTTGAGATTTTTTGCTGCTTGACTAATAGTTCCAGAAACCATTATCTCATTAAATACTTTTAAATGCCAAAGTCTCATTATATTTATTTAGATTAGCATGAATATTTTTCGAAAAAAGTAATTTAAGTTTTTTTACTTTTAAATTCTTTTACTATATTTGTTATAGCGTTCTCTATTGGAATTCTCTCTATACTTGAAGCTCCAACAAAACCTTTACACAGTGTATTTGAATATACTTTCTCTGTATCTGCAGGCTCAGCTATTTCCCCACCATGTGCTAAAAAAATACTTTTTTTGTATTTTCTGCAAGAATTAATTATTGAATTTATTTTTTTTATACTTTCACTAAGCTTAGAAGCACCTGAAAAACCTGATATTCCTCCCTTAGTCGCACCTACATGAGGAACTATGCAGTCTGCACCAGCTTTTGCCATTTCAATTGCATCTTTTTCCTCAGCAACGTAGGCCATAGAAAAAATATTTTTTTTATTTGCTGCTTTAATTAATTCAATTTCTTTATTAAACCCTAAACCAACTTTTTCTCTTCTGTTCCTCCATTTATCTCCCATTGTAGAAATTGTTGGATAATTAATTATTCCTGAGTAACCAGCATCCATAAAGCTATCTAATAATCTTTCAATATTTAAATTAGTTGGATCCCAGGCTTCAATTCCTCCAATAATAGGTGTCTTGCTTGTAACATTTTGAATTTCCGAACATAGTTTTATAGTCTCTTTATTTGAGTCACCAATTCTACTGGTTGGTAGTCCCATCAATCTTGATTTACCAGTACTATACACTACTATTAAATCAGCACCTGCTTCACTAGCACATTTTGCTACCAATCCACAACTTGAGCCAGCAGCTAGAATCGCTTTCTTTTTTTTGATTTGATTGTTAAGTGATTTTAGAATTTGTTTTTTTGTAAATTTAGCCATTGTGTAATTTTAAACATTATTTTGAATCCAATCAACAACTGTATTCGCAAATTTAATGTCATTAATATGATTGTTGCTTACAATTAGTTGGATGTTTTTAAATTTATATTTTTTAAAGGTTTTAAACCAGCTTTCATTTTCTTTTGGACCATAGAAGAATTTATTTTTTTTATCATAATCTGAAAATCCTTTTTTTGGATAAATTACAATGCATTTAGAATTTTTATTTATTAATCTTTTGGACATAATTTTTGCAATCTTAATATTTTCATCAATGTTTGTTCTCATCAAAGTTGTAAATTTTGTATGTTGATAAAGATTTCTTTTCAAAAATTTTTTTGGAATAGTATTTAATGAAGAGAAATTGACCATATCGATTGCTCCAGTAGAAACAATTTGTGGAATTTTCATTTTAATTGCTGATTTAAGTCTATTTTGTCCCGCACTAGCCGTACCCCCAACAACTTCATCTGCTATTTCTGAGGTTGTTAAATCTATGATTCCGTCAAAATATTTTTCATTAATAAGTTTTTCAAAAAATTTGCCACCAACACCATTTGCAGGCAACACTATTGAGTCGTAATTTTTATCTTTCAATAATTTTACACAAAAATTTACTGCTTTTGTCGTAACACCAAAAGACGTTATGCCTATAATTTTTTTTCTATTTTTTAATAAGTTATTAGGTTTCTTTACGTTTGAAATTGAGCTTGTATAAATATCCAATGTCCTTTTATTAAAAGAATTTAATCCAAAAAAATCAATTGGAGTAGGAAAAACAATTATATTTTGTTTTTCACATATTTTCGATATCATAGCAGGTCTTGCACTTGTAATAATAAATTTTGGTACTGATAACGGTAAATCCTCGATAATACTTGAAAATAGTGCTGTTCCTTTACCACCACCAATTGAGCAAACTATATCAAATTTATTTTTTTTAAATAGTTCATTAATTATTATTTTAGCTCCTATTGAAAAAATGTTTAGAATTTTTGAGGGCTCTTTTAATCTTTCAATTATTGATTTTTTAGATCCTGAGTATTTAATTAGTTTGTTTCGATATATATTACTTTTTATTGAAGTCGTTCTTTTTATACCTAAATCAAAAATTATTAATTTATTTTTACTTTTGATTAATTTACTAATAATATATTTACTTTCATCTAATTTTGAGTCTAAAGTTGATACGAATAATATTTTATTCATTTTACTTAATAATTAAGTGACCCAGATTTTTTAACTTTAGTGAAGCTTTGATTTTTTTAGTGGTATTTGGAACTCCAGTTTCAACAAGTATAGATTTCATTTTATAATTTTTTGCCGCTAAGATATCAGTTTCTAACTGATCACCAACAAGTACTACGTTGTCTCTATTTAGTCTCATAACTTTTAGTGCTTCTTTAATTAAAAACGTGTTAGGTTTTCCAATAAATATTTTTTTAATTTTTGGTCCTGTGGCTTCAATTATTGATTGAATAATACTTCCTGCGCCAGGTTGGAATCCTTTCTCATTCGGCAGTATTTTGTCTGGATTAGTAGCAACTAGTAATTTTCCTTTTCTTAAAATATTACTTGCATGTGTAATTTTCTTATAATTTATATCCAAGTCTAACCCTGCGACAACAGCTTTAACATTGTTATCAGATATCCGAAATTTTTTAAGTTTTATCTCATTTTTTAGAGCTTTGGATCCAATTACATAAATATTATTGCCTTTTTTATATTTTTTAGAAATGAAATTTGCTGTTGCAACACTAGTGGTAATAACAAACTTTGGCTCTATTTTAACACCACATTTAATAATTTTTTGAGAAAATTCTTTTTGAGATTTTGTTGAATTGTTTGTTAAGAAAGCAACTTTATATTTTTTTTTTATTAGATGATTAATTGTTTTTACAGCGCTTTTAATAGGTTTATTTCCTCTGTAAACGACACCGTCTAAATCAAATATAAAACCTTTAATTTTTTTCCAATTAATTTTTGTCATTTAACCGATCATTAACATTCCACCATTTATATGTATTATTTGGCCAGTAATGTAGGAAGAATAATTTGAACCTAGAAATAAAGCAGTTCCAGAAATGTCCTTAGGGAGACCAATTCTTTCTAAAGGAATTTTATCCAAATGTTTTTTTTCCGTTACATGCATCGGTCTATCATGCATAGGTGTTTGTATGATTCCTGGGGCTATAGCATTAACATTAATTTTGAATTTAGCACATTCATATGCCATTATCTTAGTGATTATATGCACCATTGATTTTGTAACTGAATAATCAGACCCACCTCCTTGGGTTCTAAATACTGCTCCATGTGAAGAAAGAGAGGATCCAATATTAATAATTTTACCCTTGTTCTTTTTAAGACTAAAATTCATTAATATTCTTGATATCTCTATCACTTTAATAGAATTGAAATTAATCAAATTATTTAAATCATCCATATCTGTTTCAATTAAATTTTTTGATGATTTCATGCCAGCATTGTTTATTAAGATATTAATATTCTTAAAATTTTTGGGAAGTTTTTTCAAATAATCTTGAAAATCTTCTAAATTTGATAAATCTAATTTTTCTATTAAGATTTTATTTTTAAATTTATTTTCAAATTTTAATAATTTTTGTATATTTAAATCTATAGCAATTACTTTTGCCCCATGTTCTAAATATTCTTTAGTAATTTCTAGACCAATACCCCTTCCAGACCCAGTGACTAAAACTGTTTTATCTTTAAAATATTTTTGAAAATTCATTTTTATTAATCAGTTTAGATTTAATTAATTCTTTTAAGGTAGGCATTGCAGGTTGACAACCTTTTTTAGTTGTACTTAAAGATCCAACTAAAATTGATAATTTTAAAGAGTCTTTTCCATTTAATCCTTTGCTTAATCCAAAAGCGAAAGCTCCATTAAAAGCATCTCCTGCACCAGTTGTATCAATAGATTTTACTTTTGGTGCTTTGATATAAAAATCTATATCATCTATGATTGCAAAAGCACCACTCTCTCCTAAAGTTATTATTACATTTTTACAACCAAGTGTTTTTAATTTTTTTGCTGCTTTTTTAGCACTAATTTTGTTCTTAATTTTTATATTAGTAAGTTCAAAAGCTTCATGTTCATTAGGTGTTATATAATCAACATTTTTGAAATCTTTTTTGTTTAATTTACCAGTAACCGGAGCAGGATTGAAAATTGTAATTAATTTTTTCTTTTTTGATAATGTAAGTATCTGTTTGATTGCATTTAAAGGTATACCCATCTCACAAACCACAATATCATTTTTTTTCAATAAATTTAATGCCTTAAAAATTTCTTTTTTAGGCATTTTTTCATTTAGTCCAGGAGCAATTCCAATAAGATTCTTTGCTTTTTTATCAACAAATATTAAAGCTACCCCTGACTTATTATTTTTGATTATCTTAATTGCGTTTATTTTAACACCGCTTGAAATTAAAGATGAGTATAAGTATTTCCCTGCCATATCATTTGATAATCTCGTATAAAAAAATGGTTTATTACCAAGCTTTGAGCAAGCTACTGCTTGATTTGCACCTTTTCCACCAGCATTTTGTTGAAAATCACCTTTAATAGTAACACCTTCAGTAGGTAAAGATTTACTATAAATAAAATAGTCCAGATTTGTGGTTCCACAAAATAAAATTTTCTTCATTACTTAACAGCTCCAAAAGTTAAACCTTTTACAAAATGTTTTTGACCCAAAAATATTAGCAGAATAGGTACTATCATTGAAATAACTAGACCACATGCCATTACAGGATAGAAATTTATTCCTGGATTTAATAATTTTAATAATGCTACGGTTACAGGGGCTTTTTTACTTGCAAGCAATAAACCTAAAGCAAAATTGTGCCAAGCTATTAAGAAAACCAATAAACTTGCTCCTACTAAACCAGGTCTTAGTAAAGGTAAAATTATTTTAGAGATAACAAGTAAAACACTTGCTCCTTCTACAAATGCTGCCTCCTCTAATTCTATAGGGATATCTTCAACATATACTCTTGTGAGCCAAATTATCATTGGTAATGTTATTACCTGATAAACCCAAATCATCCCAAAATAAGTGTCCTTAATTCCCAAAATAGTAAAAAGGTAAAACATAGGAATAATTACAAGAATTAAAGGAGCAAACCTAAATCCCAAGATAAAAAAACCTATATCTTCTTTAAACTTAAAACTTGATCTAGCTAAAATATATCCTGCAGGAATACCAATTATCAGTGAAACAATTACAGCACCTCCTGATATGATAACACTATTTAAGATAGGTTCAAAAAAATTAATTCTAATAGTACCATAATTAGACGACCCAGCTACTGACATATCAAATAATACTTTATAATTATCTAAAGTTGGCTCAAAAATAAAAACTGGCGGCCACTCCATAACTTGCGCTGATGATTTTAAAGACATTAAGAAAATCCAAAAAATTGGAAAAATAATTATTATAGCTGCAAACAATACCAATAAGTTCAAAAAAAAATTTGTTAGATTAAAATTAAATTTCATTTAGCTCACTCTCTTTCTTGCCATTTGATATAATTTTATGGTTATTAATGCTCCAATTAGAACTAGCCACCAATTAACAAACAAAATTGCCGTACCTCTTCCAAAATTTAAATTTTGAAACGACTGTATATACCCATATATAGAATAGACTGTTGTTGCTTTTGCTGGTCCACCACCCGTTGTACCAATAAATATATCGAATTGATTGAAAGACTCTATTATTCTGAAAACAGCGGCTATAAGCACATATGGCATCATAAAAGGTAATTCTATTTTCCAGAATGTTATCCAGGCACCCGCACCAGCCTCCTGTGCAGCTTCTTTTATTTCTTGATTAACTCCAAGTAAGCCAGCATAAATTATTAGAGTAAAGAAAGGAGTGTATGTCCAAACATCTATAAAAATTACTGATAGCATTGCAGTGGAATATTGTGAAATCCACATAAAGGGTTCAATACCAATTAAACTTAAAAAATAATTTAAAACACCTCTTTCAGGGTTCATCATAGTAGTCCACATTAGAGCTACACTCATAGGTGGAAGAACAAGAGGTAATAAAATTATAGGTCTAAATATTTTTGCACAAAAAACTTTTGTTGAAAATAATTTTGCAAGTAATACACCTATAAATGCCTGAGTAACCACTGATACTAATGTGAAATAAATAGTTAATTTTGTAGATTTCCAAAATAATGGATTTTTCCATAAATAAATATAATTTTTAAAACCCGAAAAATTAACTGTTGGTTTTCCTAGTTTTAAATCAGTAAAAGAGAGATAAACACCATAAAAAAAAACAAATAAAAAACATAATAAAACTAATACACTGGGTAAGATTAAAAAATTTTTTAAAGAATTTTCTTTTGATTGATTCATTATATTATATTAAAATTATATAGTTAGGGGCGTATGTCAACGCCCCCAAAGTTAACCGAGGAAGTAGTGCTTATTTAGATTCCTGCTCTGATGCTTCCTGCAAGTTCTTTCAATGTTTCCTCTACAGGTCTTCCATTGACCATTTCTTGCATAGCTACAGACCAAGCATTCATTGCTTCTCCAAATCCATATCTAGGAGTAAAAAATAGTGCTGCTCTGTCCTGAACTTCAATGAATGTATCATAGTAGTTATTAAACTCAGGTTGGTTAGCATATTTTTTCCAATCATCACTTTCCCATGTTGATTTTCTAATAGGATTAACCATTTTACCCATCATAGCACCATCTAGAACCATCTTTTGAGAAGTAGCCCACTGCATAAAGTACCAAGCTGGACCCTTTTTCTTTGAAGCTGAAGGCATAGTTATACACCAAATCCATATATTAGATTCAAAGTTTTTAGCTCCAGGTGCAGTTGGTGGAGGAGCAAAAGATATTTTACCAGATGGATTTTTTCCATCAGGATCTTTTATATTGTTCCAAAAACCAAACATATTAGCATCTACAGCCATCGCAGCATTACCAGAAGTTAAAGCATCTACAACTTGATACCAGTTATCATTAGGCCAAGATTTTGCAGCACACTCTTGAACCATAGCAACATAATCTTTGTGGAATTTAATTGAAGCTTTGGAATCCAATCCTGTGTCTGAAATTTTTCCATCTTTCATAACGTAATCTACAACACCATAACTTTTTGCAATTGATGCTGGCGCTGTATGAACACTACTCCAAAAATTAACTCCTCTCAAAGCCATCGGTGTAATACCTGGTTCTACCTGTTTTAATTTTTTACAAGTTGCTGTTAATTCAGGTAAAGTTTTAGGGGGTTTTATATTATGTTTCCCTAAAATATCATTTCTATACATTAGATTCATATTTTCAAATGAATGAGGTAAACCCCATACTCCTTTACCATTACCTACAACTTCTTCTCCTTTTACATCCCAAGTCATAGCTGACCTTAGAGAAGGATATATGTCATTGTAGTTATAGTCAGGACTTGTCATTGAAGGATCATTTAAAAATTTACTTAAATCAACATTATGATTACCTACAGATGTATCCCATGTCGGTTGAACACCAGTTCCTGCAACATCCCAAGCTCCTGAGTCAGTAGTTATTTCAAGATTTAATTTATTCCAATAAACGTCATCTGGAAATATTTGAGCATCAACTTTAATTCCTGTTAATGCTTCAAACTCTGGTAATTTTTCTACTAGTGCATCTACATAAGGATGAATGTCATATGCAAACACGATTGTTTCTCCAGAATATTTTTTCCAATCAAAATCAGCTAAAGCAAAAGTTGATATTATTGAAAATAATATTGCCGAAAAAAATATTTTTATTTTTTTCATTTTTCTCCTAATTATTATATAACGAAATCCTAAAAATTATTGATCAACTAGTCAAACGATTAAAGTCGATATAGTAATCGATTTATTCGATACATTAAAATGTCTAGTAAATTGATTTTTTTGAGAGCTTTATTATGATAAAAAAAAAAGTAGATGTATTAGTTGTTGGATCAGGAATAGGTGGTCTCACTTCAGGGTTGTTTTTATCTAAAAGAGGATTTGAAACACTTATTTGTGAAAAAAACAATTTTTATGGAGGTACTACAGCTTGTTCACAGGGAATGATCTGGATACCTAACACACATCATGCAAAAAATGCTGGGATAAGTGACAATTTTGAAAATGCAAAAAAATATCTAAAAAATGAACTTGGAAATTTTTATAAAGAGGAGTTTGTTGATATTTTTTTAAAAAAAGGCCCAGTTGCTATAGAAGAGCTTGATAAGGATACTGAGGTTAAATTTTATTTAAACGATACTCCAGACTATCATTCTAATGAGATAGGAGGTGTCAAAACTGGCAGATCACTATCCCCTTTACCATTTGACGCAAAATTATTAGGTAAGGAATTTTTAAATATTAGATGGCCAATTCCAAGGATGTTAGTTTTGGGAGGTATGATGGTTTCAACAAGTGAAGTTGCAACATTCTTGAATCCATTTTCTTCTATAAAAAAATTATTTCACGTATTTAAAAGAATTTTAAGATATTCAATTGATAGAGTTAAATATCCAAGAGGAACTGAGCTAGGAAATGGAAATGCTCTAGTTGCAAGATGCGTCCATAGTCTTAAAAAGAATAATGTTGAATTATGGAAAAACTCTCCAATTAAAGAATTAATATTTGAAAATGATAAAGTAACTGGAGCAGTAATAAATAAAGATGGAAAAGATATAATAGTTGAGAGTAAATATGGAGTAATATTAGCAACAGGTGGTTTTGCTAATAATAAACAATTACGTGATGAAATTTGTAAAGGTTTTGAGCATTCAGAAACATTGGTAGACTCTTCAAATACTGGCGATGGTATAAATGTTGCAAAAAAGATTGGTGCTAAAATTGACAATGATGTTGCTAGTCCTGGATATTGGACTCCAATATCATTAATGAAGAAAAAAGAAGAGAATTTAGTAGTACCTTATGGATGGTTTGACAGAGGAAGGCCAGGTATCATTGCAGTTAATAATGAGGGAAAAAGATTTGTAAATGAGTCAAATTCTTATCATGATATAGTTTTTGCAATGTTTAACGATAGTTCAAAAAAAAATAACTTTCATTTTATTTGTGACAGTGGTTTTATAAAAAAAAGAGGTTTAGGTTATTTATTACCTTGGCCATGGACACTTAATATCAAAAAATATGTAGATATGAATTATATTAATAGTGCAAAAACTATAGAGGAATTGGCTAAAAAAATTAGTGTAAATAAAGAAAACTTATTAGATACTATTAAAAAAAACAATGAATACTCAAGAACTGGTAAGGATTTAGAATTTAACAGGGGTTATAGTTCCTTTAACCATAAACTTGGAGATAAAACGAATATAATCAATCCAAATTTAGGACCAATAATTAAGCCGCCGTTTTATTCACTTAAAATTGAAGCAGCAACATTAGGAACAGCTACTGGTTTAAAAACAGACGAAAACTGTAGAGTTTATAATTCAAATGGTTCTCCTATTGAAGGTTTATATGCCGCAGGAAATGATATGACATCAATGATGAGAGGTTTTTATCCTGGCGGAGGAATTACAATTGGCCCAGCTATTTCATTTTCTTATCAGATAGCTGAATATATAAAGGAGATAAAACATAATGGCTAATATAAAATTTAACAACATTCATAAATCGTTTGGATCTAATAAAATAATTACTGATTTTAATTTATTGGGTAATGATAACGAATTTTTAGTTTTAGTAGGCCCTTCAGGATGTGGAAAGTCAACCTTGTTAAGAATGATTGCGGGACTTGAAAAAATTGATGAGGGTGAAATTTATATTAATGATCAAAAAATAAATGATTTACACCCGTCAAAAAGACAAACCGCAATGGTTTTTCAAACATATGCTTTATATCCGCATATGAATGTTTATGAAAATATGTCTTTTGGTTTAAAGATAGAAAAGAGACCTAAAGAAGAAATTGAGCAAAAAGTAATGCATGCTGCAAAAATTCTACAAATTGAGGAATTATTAGAGAGAAAACCAAAACAATTATCTGGCGGTCAAAGGCAAAGAGTTGCCATAGGTAGAGCGATCACAAGAAATCCCAAAATTTTCCTTTTTGATGAGCCTCTATCTAATTTAGATGCCGCTTTAAGAGCTGAGATGAGAGTAGAGATTTCAAAACTTCATAAAAAAATAAAAACAAATATGATCTATGTAACACATGATCAAGTTGAGGCTATGACTTTAGCTGATAGGATTGTAATTTTAAATCTTGGAAATATAGAGCAAGTTGGGACACCAGATGAAATATATAGAGATCCATCAAATATTTTTGTGGCCCAATTTATTGGAACACCAAAAATGAATATTTTAAAAGTTACTAGTGACAACGTAGTCTCAGGAAACGAAATTAACTTTTTAGGTAACAAAGTTAAAATTAATGGAATTAATTTTTCAAAAAAAGATTATTATTTTGGTATAAGACCAGAACATTTTAGTTTTTCTGAAGATAATGAATATAAGTTTAATCCAAAAGTAGATTTAATTGAAAACTTAGGTAACGAAAAAATTGCTTATATTAAAATAGATCAATTTGAAATAAGTGCAAAAATACCAAGTCACCAAAATATAGAGAATATAATTGGATTTAATTCAAAAGATATTTTTGTATTTGATGAAAATGGCAAAAGGGTCAAATCTTAATTTTCACATGAAATGCAACAATTTTAAGTGCCAAATGTAGTAGAAATATTAGATGGAGATATAAAAAAACTATAATGATTAATGATAGTGAAACTGACGCAAATGCGGCTAAGACTCCTGAGATACCTGTTATTTTATTTGAAAATGGGTATACAGAAAAAAATACTACTGAAATATATCACAATCACCTTATAAAAGATTTCACTTGTATTGAAAATATAATAAAAAAATATATTTAATAATGAGTCAAAAATTTACTGTTTTATTTGATTTGGATGGAACTCTCGTTGACACAGCACCTGATTTAATTCGTGCACATAATCACGTAATGAAAAAATTTGGCTATCCATCAAAATCTATAGATGAATTAAGAAACGCTGTTGGCAGTGGTGCTAAAGCCATGATGGCAAAAGATAATGGTAAATGGAAATGGTTTGATGAAAAAATTCAAAATGAAATGACAGATGAATTTATATCTTTTTATGGAAAAAATATTTTGTATGAAAGTACTCTTATTAATGGTGTAAAAGAATTTTTAGAATGGTGCAAAAATCAAGATATATCAATGGCAGTTTGTACAAATAAAACTGAATTTTTGGCAATTGATCTTTTAAAAAAAATTGGAATTTATGACTTTTTTGAATATGTTTCTGGTTACAATACTTTTGAATATTGTAAACCAGACCCCGGGCATTTACTTAAAACTATTGATATTTTAGATGGTGATAAAAGTAAATCAATCATGGTTGGTGACAGTGAAACAGATGCTAATGCAGCTAAAGCAGCTGAAATTCCAATGATTTTACTAAAATATGGTTATACTGAAAAAAAATCTAAAGAAATTTATCACAATCACCTAATAAAAGATTTCACTGGTATTGAAAAAATAATAAAAAAATATCTTTAATATTGATTAATTTTTTTTTTAACTAATAAAACAAAAATACCAATTCACCAAAATATAGAGAATATAATTGGATTTAATTCTAATGATATTTTTGTATTTGATGAAAAAGGTAAAAGGATTAAATCCTAATTTTTCCTAAGAAATACAACAATTTTAAGTGCTAAATATAGCGCATGTAAAATTTTTAAATAACAATTACTTGTATCCTAAATGAATAATTTAAATAAACACTTTGAACCTAAAAATTTAAGTGACAAAATTGCTTCTCTGGTAGATTTTATTTTATACTGCCTCTTTACTTCATCTACAAGTACATATACCTCTTGACATATATAATCGTTATAAGATTTTCTTCCTTTGCCCATATCAAGGACAATATAAATTATTTTTTATATAGGATAAAGCAATTACTAAAATTTCATGAGTACTTGGGTATCAAACAGAGTCGAAATCTTAATCCTGAGTCATCTGTGTAAGCCTAAAATTAATTTTTTTATTGTTTTTTACTATTTTTCTATTTTATT
>MPMF02073474.1_pt1 | contig 17189 bp, 19 predicted proteins | sample 1617271 | NCBI WGS metagenome assembly MPMF02 (sample SAMN05944812, study PRJNA350692) | marine metagenome | biome: marine; feature: ODZ; material: water; isolation source: 120 m water sample prefiltered with 30 um filter, filtered on to 0.2 um... | place: Pacific Ocean | collected 2012-04-09... | reverse complement strand
CTCGAGAAAGACCGGCGTGCCATTACAAGACGCATCGAGCACTTGTTACGTGAGGTACGGCAACTGCAAAACCATCGCGCCCGACTACGCAACCGCAGGGAAGGGCTGCCAAGGGTTGCACTCGTGGGTTATACCAATGCGGGGAAATCATCCCTATTCAATGCTCTCTGCAGTCGAAACGAGCAAAGCAAAGTGCTGGCAGAGAACAAACTGTTTGCAACCTTGGATCCAACCACCCGACGATTGTTGATTCCTCAGACAGGTGGGAAACCCCTTGAGCTTCTAATCACAGACACTGTGGGCTTCATCCGTGAACTGCCAGCGCCATTAGTGGAAGCCTTTAGGGCCACTTTGGAGGAAACTCTTGAAGCCGATCTCCTCCTAGTGGTGGTGGACTTATCAGACACAGACTGGCAAGCCCAACTAGAAACAGTGCATCAGTTGCTTAATTCCCTTGGCGCAGAATCAATCCGTCAGGTGGTAGCCAATCAAATTGACCGCTGTGAAAGCAGTGCCCTTGAGACAATCCGCAGCATCGACCCGAAGGTGATTTATCTCTCCGCTGCCTCAGGTGCCGGGCTGCAAGGACTCAAACACTGGCTGAAGGACCAATTCTGGGGTCGCAGAGCAGAATCGGCCCCTCTGCATTCTGCAAACAACTAACTATGGCTGTGCTGAGCACCGCTATTCAAAACCCCCAAGCCCTCATCACCCTGGCGGTGTTGTTGCTGGCGGTGGTGCTTTTCATCAGCGGTGCCCTAGCCCCTGAACTCACTGGCCTGCTGAGCATGGCACTGCTGATGGCCACAGGTGTCCTAACTCCCCAACAAGCCCTGGCGGGATTTGGCAGGCCTGCCCTAATTACGCTGATGGGCCTGTTCGCCGTCTCTGCAGCCTTATTCCGCAGTGGTGCCCTGGATCGCGTGCGCGAATTGATCGCATCCGAGCGCATTCGCAGCCCACGCCGGTTGATTGCCTTGTTGGGCCTAGTGGTCGCTCCCATTTCGAGTGTCCTCCCAAACACACCCGTCGTCGCCTCGTTGCTACCTGTCATCGAAGCCTGGTGTCATCGACGCCGAATCTCTCCTTCTAAGGTCCTGCTGCCACTATCATTCGCAGCGCTTTTCGGCAGCACACTCACACTGCTGGGGAGTTCAGTGAATCTGCTGGTCAGTGACATCAGCGAGCAACTGGGCAATGGATCTCTAGAACTGTTCAGCTTCACAGCCATCGGCGTGCCGATCTGGCTCGCCGGAACCACCTATCTAATGCTTGCCCCTCAGGCCCTATTGCCAGACCGTGGCAGCAACAGCGATGAACTAGGAGACAACAAAGACCAGACCGGTTACTTCACAGAGGTCACCATCCCTCAGAACTCTCAACTGGTAGGACAATCCCTGCACAACAGTCGTTTACAACGTCGTTTTGATGTAGACGTGCTGGAATTGCAAAGAGGTCGAGAACGACTTCTACCGCCCCTGGCTGATCGCAGACTTGAACCTGGCGACCGACTTCTCCTCAGGGTCACCCGCGCAGACCTACTACGTCTCCAACAAGAACACAACGTACAGCTAGCAACAAGAGAGTCGATCGCTCCGTCCTCACTTTCCTCATCTGGCCTCGGCGAAGGGCAAAGAACTGTGGAAGTCCTCCTACCGGCAGGCTCAACTTTGGCTGGTGCAAGTCTGCGTGAACTGCGATTTCGGCAACGCCACAACGCCACAGTTCTTGCTCTAAGGCGTGGTCAGCAAACAGTGCAAGAGCGTCTTGGACAAGCTGTACTACGCGAAGGCGATGTCTTACTGCTGCAAGCCCCACTGGACTCCATTCGCGGACTGCAAGCCAGCAATGATTTGCTGGTCCTTGATCAGCTGGAAAACGACCTGCCCACAGTGCGCCGCAAACCACTGACCATCGCCATTGCTTTGGCCATGCTGATCATGCCAACAGTGACTGCCCTGCCACTGGTGGCAGCGGTCCTACTTGCTGCAGTCGCGATGGTGGCAGGAGGATGCCTTCGTCCAGGGGAACTTCAGCGATCAATTCGACTCGATGTGATTCTGCTGCTGGGGTCACTCTCCAGCTTCAGCGTGGCAATGCAGAAAACCGGCCTGGCAGATGCTCTGGCAAGCAGCTTTGAAACCTTGCTGAATGACTGGTCCAACTACTTAGCCTTACTAGTCATCTTTCTAGTCACCACGCTCCTCACCCAGGTGATGAGCCCAGCCGCATCCGTTGCACTACTTGTCCCAGTGGCCATCCAACTCGCACCTGGACTAGACCTTGTACCCAATGCACTGGTCTTCACCGTGCTATTTGGTGCAAGCCAGTCTTTTCTGACACCAATGGGGCATCAGACAAACCTGATGGTGTTCGGTCCTGGGCGTTATCGATTTCTGGATGTAACCCGTTACGGAGCTGGCCTAACGGCCCTGATGACCGTGATGATTCCTGGGCTGATCCTTTGGCATTTCGGCGGATCTTGAATACAGCAGAACTGTGCCAGCATTTGCAGAATCTGGTTCTATCCGTCTGGGGAAAATCCTCAGTACAACCTTTGACTCTCGTCGCGATAAAGCGGTAACCCATCGGTGCCATTTCCTAAAGCCGTCCATCGCACTCAGGATTTGTACCGTCGCCTAACGGTTCCTCAATTCACTGTGGTCACAGGTTTACTGGTGATCACGGCTGGAACTCTGATCCTCGCCACTCCGGTCTGCTCCAACGCCAAGGTGGGATTGTGGGAGGCACTGTTCACGGCGACCTCAGCCGTGACCGTGACTGGACTTTGCATTATTGATATCGGCCAAGATCTAACCAACGTTGGCCAGGGGGTTCTTGCAGCGATGATCCTTGCAGGTGGACTTGGGCTGATGGCTATCACCACCTTCTTACAAGGTTTTGTGGTTCGCGGAACTGAACTGAGATGCAGGCTTGATCGAGGCAAAACCCTCGATGAATTCGGGGTTGGCGGCGTAGGCAAGACTTTTCGAGGCATTGCCCTCACCGCAACAGTGCTGATCCTGATTGGCGCGATCGTGCTCTACATCTTTGGCTTCAATGACATCACCAACCATGGAGAGCGACTGTGGGCTGCACTTTTTCACAGCATCTCTGCCTATAACAACGCTGGCTTCGGCCTCTGGTCTGACAGCCTGGAGCACTACCGCAGCAATGCGGTAGTCAATAGCGTGATCATCGTACTGATCATTCTTGGTGGGCTGGGATGGAGAGTCACTAGTGATCTCTGGAGCAATCGCAAACAGCTACAACGCCGCAACCTCAGCCTGCATACCCGTCTGGTCATTCGCACATCCCTGATCCTGATCCTGATGGGAACAGTGGGGCTAGTGATCACTGAATCACTAAGCCAAGACCACTTCCTCTCAAGCGTCGGTTGGCCTGAGCGACTGATGAGCTCGCTATTCGGATCTATCAGTGCCAGAACCGCTGGATTTACCACCGTGAACCTCTCTCTCGAGAGCATTTCCGATTCAGGGCTACTTCTGCTAATGGCGCTGATGTTCATTGGAGCTAGTCCCGGAGGTACTGGCGGTGGCATCAAAACCACCACCCTGGCCGCCTTAATGGCCGCCACCCGTTCAACCCTGCGTGGCCATGACGATGTCGTCATCCGTAATCGTCAGATTTCCGACAAGGTGGTCTTGAAAGCCGTCGGCATCACAGTGGCATCCCTGCTTTTCGTGCTTGTGATGGCCTTATTGCTGGGTATGTCCAGCAGCCTGAATGGAGAGGAAGCCTTCACCTTTCTAGAGATGTTATTCACATGCATTTCAGCCTTTGCCACTGTGGGGTTCGATGTTGGCGTCACCCAGAATTTGAGTCATTTCGGACAACTCGTGCTGATCGTCGGCATGTTTGTGGGAAGACTCGGCATCCTTCTGCTACTCAGCGCAATCTGGGAAGCCGTCAACAAAGATCGGCTCCACCGTCAAAATCGCATCGGCTATCCGCGAGAAGATCTTTATGTCTGAACTTTGGTTTGCTGAGAAAACACAATGAAAGAGTGGTGGAACTGGTCACCCCAACAAGGCACCCCTCAGCTCGGCTTTGCGGTAGTTGGAGTAGGGCGCTTCGGGAGCGCTGTCTGTCGTGAACTCATACAAAACGGTGCAGACGTGCTGGCGGTTGACCGCTCAGAACGATCTATCGAAGAGCTACGACAACTGGAGCCATCGATCGAAGCAAGAGTTGTGGACTGCACTGACGAGGAATCGATGCGAGAAGCAGGTGTACTCGAAATGGGCACCGTTGTCGTGGGCATCAGCGAACCGATCGAAGCAAGCATCACAACCACGCTGATCGCCAAGGACAGCGAGGGCAGCAAAGTGCAACAGGTGATTGCCCGAGCCACCAGTGACCTACACGAAAAGATGTTGAAGCGGGTTGGAGCTGATCGGGTGGTCTTCCCCTCGAGGATGCAGGGGGAACGGCTAGGACTTGAATTAGTGCGGCCCAACCTGATGGAACGCCTGGAACTTGATGACCAAACCTGCATCGAAGAAATCAAGGTTCCCGATCTGTTTGTTGGACATTCCCTACGAGACCTCAACCTACGCAAGAACTACCTGGTAAACGTTCTGGCAGCTGGCCCAACCAAGGGACTGCTCGTCAACCCTCCCGCAACTTATGTGCTCGAAAAAGAGCATGTGCTTGTCGTCATGGGATTGGTTGACGACCTCAAGAAACTTCCCAAAACCTGACTTCAATGCGCGTACTGGGGCTGATGAGCGGCACCAGTGCTGATGGTGTTGATGCAGTACTGGCTGAGTTCAGTGGTTCACCAGCTGAACCAAAATGGTCTCTACTGAATCTTGTCTGCACCCCCTACCCAGAGGATCTTCGTCAAACAGTTGTCAACGCAGGACAAGGCATCAGGCTCAATAGCCGTGAATGGCTCGAGCTATCTGAGTCCATTACCGAGGTTCATGCTCAAGCTGCTCTGGCCTGTGACCCCAGCGCACAAGCTGAACTCGTGGGCTCTCACGGTCAGACTGTTTGGCATCGTCCTCCTCACAAGAATCATCGCGGCGCCAGCTGGCAAATCCTGCAAGCCCCTCTACTGGCTGAACTGCTCAAGCGCCCTGTTGTCCATGACTTCCGAGCCGCAGACCTGGCGCTAGGAGGCCAAGGCGCACCTTTGGTACCGATGGCTGATGCCGCACTGCTAGGTCGAGTAGGGGGCTGGCGTGGGGTGCTCAATCTTGGAGGGATTGCCAATCTCACCCTGATTCCTCCCCGCAGCGGTCCGGATCGCCTTGCTTCAGTTCTGGGCTGGGATTGCGGCCCAGCCAACAGCCTGATAGATCTTGCTGTCCAACAGATCAGCAAAGGCAAGCTTGCCTTTGATCATGATGGAATCATCGCTGCCAGTGGGCATCCGCATACGACCACGATCGAACGCTGGCTGAAGGAACCTTTCTTCCAACTCCCTCCTCCCAAATCAACAGGCCGGGAGCAATTTGGTCTAGCCGATCTAGAGCAGCGCCTAGAGGAACTCCCCAAGCTGCCGACGGCCAATCGTGTCGCCACATTGACCGCTTTCAGCGCAGCCGTTGTGGCACAGGATCTGGACAATCTGCGCATTAGAAATCTGGTTCGCCCCCTGGAACTAGTTGTTGCTGGTGGAGGAAGCCGAAATCCTGTGCTGATGAACGAACTGAGACAACGCTGCCGTGGCATGCGACTCCTCAATAGCGATGAGCTGGGCCTCAGCGCTGAAGCCCGAGAAGGTCTGGCCTTTGCATTACTGGCCTGGTGGCATTGCCTCCAGCACCCAGGCAATGCTCCTGCCATAACAGGGGCCAAGCGTGCGGCAGTTCTTGGTGTGAGAGCTGATCCAGCCTGATTCGCCAAGAAGTTCATTGAAGAACCACTAAGACCACCAAGCTCAAGAAGGGCGATAGAGACGGAGACGGCGCGGAGCGCCTCTTAAACGCCTGGGCTGTTGAGCTTCAAGAGCAGATCGAAAGCCTTCTGTACTCGCTAGCGATGGGGCTGAAACGACCGAACTCTGCTCCTGCTCGTAACGCTGAATACCCTGCTGAATAAGCACTTTGGCCATATTGCTAACGGTGCGGGACTCAAGCTCGGCAAGAGCTGTGAGGCGCACACAAAGCTCTTCAGGCAACACAACCTGGACTCTCGGAGACTTGGGCTTCCCACTGGATGAGGTTTGACGGGTAGCCACGACCCTAAAAAAGTAAGTGCTACTTAAAAGTGTACAGAGGTGTGCAAGGATAGTATCCAGCACTATGCTGAGACCACAGTTCGGAATGATCTATTCCGATGGCCCAGTTCAACAATTCCATGGTCCGTCGAAATACCTAATGCTTTTTCAGCCCTAAAACTCAAGTACCCCCTCATTCGACTAACAGCCAGACACCAGGATTGCCCCATGGACCAACCCACCCTTCCAACCTCAACTCGCTTCAATCCAACTCAACAGGCCAACAGCCCTATCCAATCCAACAGCCCTATCAAGCCAAACAGCCGTATCAAATCAAGCAAGGGTCGGCGTTTAAGCCGGAGCCAAGAAAATAGCGATGTGCTGGTATCAGCTGTAATCAGCAGCTATCTGCTCACACATCTCCATCAAGTCTTGCAAAGGGCGGAATACAGCGCCGCTCAGGACGGACGCGAATCCCAGGCCGCAAATTTCGCCCAACTGCGCAAAGTCCTCTGCATGGATGCCCGCAGCATGAAAGACGCATCGGCAACAGGCATGGCAGAAATTGATGTGGAGCAAGCAGCATGAACCAAGAATCAGGTCAAATCACTTCAGGCTGAATACAGTTCCAACAGACTCTTCCCTTCTGATGAGCAGCAACGCTGCAGTGCTCTACGAACGTATTCAGAACGATCCCGGACACACCAAAGCCCTATTTCGTCAGGCACTCCAAGATCCTCAGGGAGCCTTGAAGGCAATCTGCGATCTGGGGCACAGCATGGGACTCCCTGTCACGCTTGACGAAGTAAAAGCACACTTGGCCAGCCTTGATGACGCTGACACCAAGCAATGGCTCGTCAAGGCCCGGGGGGGACTTTAAGACCAGGGTCTAATTCACGCGAGCGACCTTCTTCTACTGGTGGGGGATTGGCGTTCTGCATGCCTCGACGGTCGTAACCGCCACCCCCTGCCAAACTCCAAAAAAACCAGTAACTAGCGATCGCTAGGCCAGCAGCAAGCACAACAGCCGTAATTTGTTCGAATTTCACCATGGCCGGTGATCCGGAATGGATATCCTCCAGTCTGCCCGTATACGAAGCGGGATGATGTTCTTGCGGTTGCTTTCCCTCGGTGCTGCGTCTTGAGCACGTCAACAAGATCTACCCCACGCATGAAGTCCTCAAGGATGTCACCTGGGAAATCAAGCCCGGAGACCGAATCGGACTGGTAGGAGTCAATGGGGCTGGCAAGTCCACACAGCTCAAATTAATCGCGGGACTCGAAGAAGCCAGCAGTGGCCAGATTGTGCGCCAAGGGAACCCCCGCATCGCCTACTTACAACAAGAATTTGATGTTGATCCCTGCCGCACAGTGCGAGAAGAGCTTTTTCAAGCCTTTAGCGAGGCCGCTGCCGTTGTCCATCAACAGCGACTAGTAGAAACATCCATGGCTACAAAGCGGGCTGCAGAAGACAGCGTTTTTCTCGACAGCCTGATCAAGGACCTAAGCCGTTTACAGAATCGCTTTGAAGCCCTGCACGGCTATGAGCTTGAGGCTCGAATCGAAAAACTACTGCCAAAACTCCACTTCACATCGGAGGGGGCCGATCAGCGGGTAGGGGACTATTCGGGGGGATGGCAAATGCGAATTGCTCTCGGCAAGATCCTTCTTCAAGATCCTGATCTGCTGCTGCTCGACGAGCCCACAAACCATCTGGACGTGGACACGATCCAATGGTTGGAGGACTATCTGATCAAACAGACCGCCGCCATGGTTGTGATCAGCCACGACCGGACGTTCCTCGATCGGATCTGTACCCAAATCGTGATTACTGAGAGAGGCGTTTCGCGCACCTATCTCGGTAACTACACAGCCCATCTTGAGCAGAAGGCACTCGAAGAGGAAGCAACTCAAGCTGCGTTTGAACGCCAGCAGAAAGATCTCGCCGCCCAACAGGCCTATGTCGATCGATTCAGGGCAAGTGCAACGCGAAGCACCCAAGCCAAAAGCCGAGAGAAACTCCTCGAGAAAGTGGAGCGAATCGAAGCTCCAGTCAAGAGTGTCAGCGGCCCCAGCTTTCGCTTCCCAGACGCTCCACGATCCGGCCGACAGGTGGCTGTGATCGAAGACCTCAGCCACAGCTACGGAGAAAAGATTCTCTTCCTCGGCGCCCATCTGGAGGTGGAACCCGGCGATCGGATTGCTTTCATAGGTCCCAATGGCGCAGGCAAGTCAACTCTGCTGCGTCTGATCATGGGTTTGGAATCTCCCGATGACGGCAAGGCCTCCCTGGGAGAACACAACGTAATAGCTGGCTATTTCGAACAAAACCAAGCAGAAGCTCTGGACCTGCAGAAAACCGTCATCGACACAATGTTTGAAGCCGTCCCTGACTGGACCCAAACCCAGGTGCGCTCTCTACTCGGCAGTTTCTGCTTGAGTAATGATGCTGTTTTCAAAGACGTCGAGAATCTGAGTGGTGGTGAAAAGGCTCGCTTAGCCCTAGCCCTAATGCTGGTCCAACCCTGCAATTTACTGGTGCTAGACGAGCCAACGAACCACCTCGACATCCCTGCCAAGCAGATGCTGGAAGACGCACTGCAGGCTTACGAGGGCGCCGCCCTGCTGGTATCTCATGATCGCTACTTCATTTCCCGTGTAGCCAATCGCATCGTGGAATTACGCGATGGCGAACTGATCCTTTACCGAGGCAACTACGCTTATTTCCAGGAAAAAAAATCAGAGGAAGAAGCCGCCGCCGCCGCCGCAATGACCCTGGCAGAACAAGAAGTCAAACGCCTGGCCAATCGCGATCGCCAAAGAAAGCGTCAAGCCAGAAAAAAAGGCGCTGCTTAACCCAAAATCTCTACGTTTGGCAAAAAAACTTTAAAGAAGGTTAGGCAGGAAGACTCATTTTCCTTTGAGTACAGCAAATATGTGCATAAGCTGACTTCACTGCTAAGTGTCCTTAATGACAAGTGTCCCTATCCAACGTGCCGAAAACCCTCATATCTCCAACTCGACCAGCGACGTAAACCATGAGCATGAGCAGACCTGGGATGCCGTTGAGACCTACTTCGAATGCATCACCACCTGCTCACTGGATGACGGTGAATGCATCACCCGTTGCGTGGAGCAGTTACGAGACACTGACGAATGAATAACTTCTAGCCCAGCCGCCAAAAGAGATTGCACCAATGCCCCCTCATGGGCGGAACATGTCCTAGATGCTTTGGTTGGCCTGAGGCTGGACTAGAGCTAGTAGGGAGTAGGGCACATAACAGGGTCAAGGTGCCTGCATCGCCGTCAGCTCCACTGGTGTAACCGCCAGCTCAATCCGACTGTCGCCCCGGATCAATCCAAGAGTGATTGGTCGCCCAACTCCATGACGATCAATCGCGCTCACTACCTCAGCAGGCCCATCTATCGGTAAACCTTCAACCGAAACGATCACATCATCAACCTTCAAACCGGCACGCGCTGCAGGCCCACCCGGCACCACGGAACGAATCACAGCACCAGGAGAGTTGGCTTCCCCAGAACGGGCAGATGGCACCTGCGAGAGACCTACCCCCACCATCGGATGACTGGCCCGTCCTCGCTCCACCAGCTGCTGGGCGATGGTCCTGGCCCGATTAATAGGAATAGCAAAACCCAGCCCAGCGCCTGGCCCAGAGCGAACGAGTGTATTGATACCCACCACATTGCCCTCAGAATTCAATAGCGGTCCTCCTGAGTTGCCTGGATTGATAGCAGCATCGGTCTGAATCAAATCCAACCGCTTGCCAGAGATCCCTAGCTGAGAGACGTTGCGGTTGAGGTTGCTGACGATTCCCAACGTCACCGTATTTTCAAGGCCAAAGGGGTTGCCAACGGCTATGGCCCAATCCCCGACCCGAAGCTGGTCCGAGTCTCCCAATGGAGCTGTGGGCCAAGGCCCCGAGCCATCCAACTGCACTACAGCCAGATCCGTAATCGCGTCCTGACCAACCAGTCGCCCAGACACCCTTCGACCATCTGGCAATCCCACCATGAGCTGATCGGTCTTCTCCACGACATGAGCATTGGTCAGAACCAATCCTTCCGCCGAAAAAATCACACCACTTCCCTGCCCGCGTTCTATCCGCGAGCGGGGAGCGACCCTGCCAGGCAAACCAAAAAAATGTTGAAACAGCGGGTCTGCTAAAAGTCCCTGAGGCAGACCAGCCATGCCCATAGAACGCACCGTCCGACGCGTCTCAAGAGTCACCACAGCAGGGCCGCTGCGAGCCACGGCATCCGCTACAAATGACTGCCGGGATAAAGCTGTCGCTGCTGATGCCGCTTGCAGCGGTTGAGCAGACAGTCCCGACAACACAGGCAGACAAACCAATCCAGTGCCAAGCAGAAGACCACCACGGAAAAACCTGCTCAAACCTGAAGATTGGCTGGATAACCGCAACTCTGCGGAGGATTCCTCAAGCAACGCAGACATTGGCCAAAAGACAATCAATTCATGACTTCGAACGTAGACAGAGCTCTCTAAAACAACCGTGTCAATCCTTGACAGAGCTGTGACCAAATACGCCTGAGCTCGTCTTCATGAACCTTCATTCCCCCACGAAACAGCTCAACAAGCTCCAAACTGAATGAACTGTTGCAACAAATCCTGGGCGCTAACCAGCCCTTTGCCTGAGTTTCGTGAAGTTTGAAAGGCCTGAGCTTTGCAAGATCCTCGTGATTAGCACGATCATTCAAAGGCAAGCAATGATGAACGCAACGTGGCGACCACCCAATCGCCTTTATCGCAAACCATGAAGACGTCATGGAGAACTCCTTGTTCCCGATCCTTTACGGCGCTGCCTTCCTGATCCTGCTGTGGCAAGCCTTCCGCGTGATGGGGAAGGGTTTCGGCGCCGCCCAGCAACCAATACGTAGCCAACCAATTAGGAAGAACTCACAAGGGGATCGCACCGGTTTGGTGACCGTTCACCCTGAATTACTAGACCAGGAAGGCCGCCTCACAGAGGAAGAGCTCCTCACAGTTCGTTTCTCAGGAGACAACGAGCCACCCCAGTCAACAGAAACTCCTGCTGAATAAATTAGAAAGCCAGTGCCAAAGGCCGGCACTGGATTGGACTCGATTGGGGAAGCCCTGGTGGATCAAAGAACGCGCATCGTGGCTGCAGTCATCAAAGCAGTGAAGTTGCCTCCGCGGTTTCGACTGCGGCTGGTCAAAGAGGATCCCGTTCGGCTTGAACTAAGCCTCACCCCTGCTTACGGCAAACAGCCGATCCAAGTGGGATTGGTGGAGTCTCTTGACCTGGTGGCTCGGCGCGACCGGGAAGGACGCATCCCTAGAGACTTGCAGGGAACATGGGATTGGACGGTCCGACACAGCGACGTAAGCACCGGGGGATGGAATCCCTTTCTCAAGGAAGCACTACAAACCATGTTTGAAACAGGGCTACCAGCAATCGTTTACGAAGAGCTCACAGGCGAGGACTATCACCCCGTTGACGGCACCCGCCACGTGCGCTGACTGTGAAGGATGTGAAGCCCTGCGAACTACCAGGGCTACAAACAGGGACAAGGGGCTAGACCAGTACAGTTCCGGCTCTTAAGGTTTTCTTCATGAGTAGCCTGCAGCTTTCGACAGCGCCTTTAGTGAGGCTTCTCTTTGCAATAGGAGCCCTAAGCAGTCTGATGCTGCTAGCTCTTCTCAATCTGATCAGCTAACTCTTTGCAGCTTGGGAGATTTCCCGATCGACTCGCTGCTAACGCAGCTCTGCCAAAGCCTTGCGGCAAGTGCCACCGTGCTGCTGCAAGCGCCACCGGGGGCAGGGAAAACAACCAGAGTTCCTCTTGCGCTTCTGGGCGCCCTTGATGGTCACGCCCCTCTTCCAGGCCGAATCTGGATGCTGGAACCCCGACGATTGGCTGTCAAAGCAGCAGCCTCGCGACTAGCCGCAAGCTTGAAAGAGCCATTAGGTGAGCGCGTGGGCTTCGCTATACGACATGAACAGCTGCGCTCAAAACGAACTCAATTAGAGGTCATTACAGACGGCTTGTTTCTACGTCGCCTTCAGAGTGATCCAAGCCTAAACGGCATTGATTGCGTGATCTTTGATGAATTTCACGAACGACGGCGAGACAGCGACCTCGCTCTGGCCCTGTTGCGCGAAGCCCGACCGCTGCTCCATCCAGAGCTACGGCTTCTGCTCATGTCTGCCACTCTCAATCTTGCCGAACTACAAGATCGCCTACCAGAAGCAACCCTTCTGCAGAGCGAGGGGAAAGCCTTCCCCGTCACCACTCATCATCAGACACCTCGCCCAGACGAACCGTTACCCCATCAGGTGATGCGGGCCATTCAGGCCCATGCCCTACCTCTCACCGAAGCAAGCGATCGCACCAGCTCACGCCCCACCGTGCTGGTGTTCCTGCCTGGACAACGTGAGATCAAACGCACCCAAGAACTACTGGCCGCACAAGAAAGTCTTACGCATTGGAATCTTGCCTATCTTCACGGGCAGCAGCCTCTGCATTTGCAAGCGCGTGCATTGCTGGGTGCTGAATCACCTTGGATAGGCAAGATCGTCTTAGCAAGTTCTATCGCGGAGAGTTCACTCACCCTCGAAGGGGTTCGACTGGTCATCGACAGCGGCCTGAGTCGGCAAAGTCGCTTTGACCCCAACACTGGCATGGAGGGGCTTGAGACAGTGCCCTCCAGCCTGGCAAGCGCCAATCAACGCCAAGGGCGAGCCGGACGCCAAGGTCCAGGCCAATGCGTTCGACTGTGGTCTTTAGCAGAACAACTGCGTAAGCCCGAACATGCACCTCCCGAGGTACTTGTTGCCGATCCCATGCCCGTGGTACTTGAGCTAGCGGCCTGGGGCGCTGGCTTAGGAGAAACCCTGCCATGGATCGACCCCCCACCTCAAGCAGCGTTGCAGAAGGGAAGGCAACAACTGATCAATCTGAACGCCCTCAACCGTGACGGACGGATCACAGCATTAGGCCGCCATCTCTGCAAATTAGGCATACACCCCAGGCTAGGGATCCTGTTGCTCCAAGCCAAAGAATGGGGATGCGAAGCCCTGGGAGCCGAACTAGCCGCTTTACTTGGTGATCGAGATCCCCTCAACAGCCATCAGGTTGGCTCAGACCTGAGGACTCGTCTGGATTGGTTACGTCAGGACCAGCAAGAAATTCATCGATCTGCCAGAAAAGGCCATCAACAGATGCGCCGTCTCAGCCAAAGGCTGCTTGGTCAACTCAAGACCATTAGGCACGACGATCAAGACAGCAAACAAGCAAAAAAAGACCTCTCAGAACATGCCCTAGCGGCACAACTGATTGCCATAGCCTTCCCGGAATGGTTGGCCTTGGAACGACCAGGAAAAACCGGACACTATCGATTGCGACAAGGACGCGGCGCCATTCTCCGCCAGCATGACCCTCTCAGATCTTCTCCTGCCCTAGCAGTTGCAAGAGTGGATCTTGGCCAGGCCAACACACTCATCCAGCTCGCAATCCCCCTCTCGATGCAATGGGTAGAGACGCTGAGCCAAACAGATGGGGAATGGAGTGAATCAGTGAGCTGGGATGAAAAAAGCTCGCGAATACGAGCAGAGCGACTGTTGAAGATTGGCGAACTACTAATCCAAAGGGAACGCCTCCCACAGCCCGAACCAGAACACTGCCGCAAGATCCTGCTGGATGTCTTGTGCCATCAGGGTCTCGGGCCACTCCCCTGGGGACGCCGCAGCCACCAACTGCGTCAGCGCCTGGAACTCGCCCACCGCCACCTTGGCAACCCCTGGCCGCCTCGCGACCTTAAATACCTCGCTGATCAGCCAAGTTCATGGCTCAACCAACCGCTCTTGGGTTGCCATAGCTTGGATGAGCTGGGTGAAGAAGGGCTAATAGAAGCTCTCTGGGGAGAGCTCCCCTGGCAGATGCGTCAGACACTAGACATCCTGCTGCCAAACCAACTAACCATTCCCTCTGGTCGATCTGCTGTACTCAGCTATGGAGATGGAGAGGTGAAATTATCGGTGAAGCTTCAAGAAATGTTTGGCTGCGAAGACGGTCCAAAACTGATCAATGGCAAGCTTCCCGTTACCCTTGAACTGCTGTCTCCAGCAGGGCGTACTCTTCAGCTCACAAGAGATCTAGCAGGCTTCTGGAGTGATAGCTATCAGGACGTGCGCCGCGAAATGCGCGGTCGATACCCGAAACATCCCTGGCCAGAGAACCCGCGAAAAGCCAAAGCAACCGCCAGCATCAAAAAGCACATGGCCGGATGAGATGAATACAAGGGAAAAATCACCGAAAAAATGCGAATCTATTGCCATGGAGACGGTCAAGCCATCTCCATGCTTTGTTACATTGATGAGATCTTGGAGTTACAAATGGCCGACAAAACTCAGCCCCGTTTCGGCTTCGTTAACTTCGCAGAAACATGGAACGGCCGTCTAGCCATGATGGGCGTCGTCATCGGCCTCAGCACCGAACTTCTGACCGGCCAAAGCATTCTCGCTCAGATGGGCCTTGGCTGAAAGCCCTTGCAACCCTTCAAGCAGTAGCAGCATGTGAGGTGATCACTGTAAATCGACAAAGTTTGCGTAAAGCGCGCCCTGCAATAACGGTGGGCCACAGTAGAGAAACGTTCGAGTGATTAACTTGCCCCCACTCTTCGTCAACAACCGACGCGATGGCGCAAGGCTGCTGAGCAGTGCGCTGGTGATTTTCACAATCGCATCCACCCAACTGGATCATGGCTGGGGGCAAGCTGTTGCTGCGCTTAGCGTCGTGATCTGCCTCTACTGGGGCATGGCCTACCGACGCCTTGACCGCTGAATCCCTTCCAAGCTATTCAGTCCGCGATCTCAACGCGGCTATTGGCACTCTGCTCGAACGTGGCTTTGCCCCTCGCTTTCTGGTGGAAGCGTCAGTCTCCAAGCCACAGATCAAAAAAGGCCATCTCTGGCTAACTCTGACTGACGGCAACGCAAGTATCACGGCAGTGGCTTGGGCTTCCAAGCTGCAACAACTCACCTACAGGCCTGCAGAAGGGGATGGGGTAACGGTTGTCGGCAAGCTCAACTTCTGGGCCACCCGAGCAAGCCTGGCCGTGCAGGTCATAGACCTGCGTCCGTCCCTATCGACGGTGCTACGTCAGTTCGAAATTGTTAAAGCCCTGCTACTGAAAGAGGGCATCATCGACGAATCGAAACGCAGAGCGTTACCAAAATATCCAGAGGTTGTCGCCATCTTGACCAGCGTGCCCAGTTCCGCCCTGGCAGACATGCTCCGAACAGCAAAAGAGCGCTGGCCTCTAACTCAATTGCTAATCATTCCAATTCCAGTCCAAGGCGGTGTAGCAAAACAAATCCAATCCGTTTTGCGTTCTCTCGCTGATCAGCATCATGAGCTGGGGATTGCTGCGATCGTGCTGGCCAGAGGAGGAGGCAGTCGTGAAGACCTGATGGTGTTTGATGATGAAGACCTGTGCCGTGACCTGGCCAGTTTCCCAATACCGGTGGTGACTGGACTAGGGCATGAGGATGACCAGACAGTGGCTGATCTGGTTGCTGACCATAGAGCCGCCACGCCAACAGCCGCGATGGTGGCCCTGTTGCCCAGTCGGGAGTCAGCCCACAATGAGCTAATGCAACGGCGTCATCGACTTAGGGATCACTGCAATTGGCTGATTCGCAAAGAACGTGAGCGGCTTGTAGATCGAGGCAAGGCGTTGGAATACCAACAACCGATGAAACAGATAGAGCTTCAGCGAATTCGCTTAAACCAGAAGCATCAGCTCCTCCAAGCTCTATCCCCAGAGCTGTGGTTGATGCGCGGTTTTGCCATCGTGAAGAACAAACAAGGCAAAACTCTGCGAAGCGTGGGTGATGTATCTGTGCTGGACAATTTGACCATCCAACTTAGCGATGGCCTGATCAATGCCACCGCAGAAGTAATTAGTCAGCAAAGGCCCTCGACATGATAAAAGCCACTTCATCATCGGAGAAGACGCCGAAAGATTCAGGCTCTAAACAGCAAAAGCACGCCATCAATGCTGCACAATCAACGCTAGACAGCATGCTGAAAGAATGGCGCCAAGATGCGAAGTCACTCAGCTACGAAGAATCTCTACAAGCGCTCGATTTACTCCTTACTCAATTACAGAATGACAGCGTTCCTGTAGAAGAGCTCCAAAGACACTACTTACAAGGAAAGGTCTACCTTGAGCACTGTGAAGCACTGCTTAATACCGTCGAACAAAGCGTGCTGCAGCTCGATGCGGGCAGCCTAAAGCCTGATTCAGATACATAATTTGTCAAAGGCTTACACTTTAGAGCAGTCTTGACTACAATTTTGTGGTGCCTACTAGGCTAAATAAATTACAAGTCTATTGCGACCTTATAAAAATTTTACCTATAAATTCCAGTCCATCCCCGACCAAATGGAGCTGATTCAACAGCCACAATATTACCCTTCAGAGCTATTCGCCGAGCCAGCGAATAGCATGCCAGCCACCTTTCTTATCTTTAAAAAGCAACTGATCCATATAAAACCTGGGGGATCAGCCTTAACGATGCAAATTCCATGGCCTTTAGTTTAGAGAGAGTCACGAACAGCCACCTCCCAATCAACAAACCCAGGCTCAAGCACAAGTTCTCACGTACTCGAGAAAACTAATATTTTTCCATAGGTCTTACAACTGGCTTTGTTAACTGATTCTGCAAATGATGTATTGCAACTAAAAGCTAATACGGCAGCAAGAGGCAAGCGGCCCATAACCAATCCACTCATAATCAATAAATCCACCCAAAACCATGACATAAACGAGCAGCAATAGACTATCTGATGACTTTATAAGCTTAAATTCAATAGCATTAAAACCGTCTATTTGAGCCCTAGAAAGCGAACATCTAAAATCAATATTTACAATGGCTCAATAAATTACTAATTGACCAGCCTTCCATGATTGAGGGCTGTCTTCAGAGAAGCT
>MPMF02136202.1_pt1 | contig 17194 bp, 9 predicted proteins | sample 1617271 | NCBI WGS metagenome assembly MPMF02 (sample SAMN05944812, study PRJNA350692) | marine metagenome | biome: marine; feature: ODZ; material: water; isolation source: 120 m water sample prefiltered with 30 um filter, filtered on to 0.2 um... | place: Pacific Ocean | collected 2012-04-09... | reverse complement strand
CATCACCCTTATTGGTTCCAGTCCCACCGACAATACCCGAAGCTTCGCAAAGGGCAGGATCGTTGAGCGTAACCTTGTCGGTCGCACCCACACCCTTGTAGTTACTGATCGCAGGCTTCTCGCTCGTATAATCGCTGGCACCCGAGATCAAAGCACCACTATAACTGGGGCAAACAAGGGCCATAATTTTTTCTTTCCAGAGATCCTCGTTTGCATAGACGGCACCGGTAACCGGATCGGTCGCGGTCCCATCGGTGGCATCAAAGGCAGTCTTTGAAAAGTCAATTTTGTCGTAGATGTGGCCACTCTCGAGATATGGGAGCAGCGATACCGTAAAACTAAACGGAGCCGTGGTATTGTCCACAGCATCTTGGTCGTCCGGCCTCGATCCCGCTTTTCCGATCATTCCCGTACCAACGTAAGGGGCAGTATCATCCGGAAAAACTTCGCCTTCATCTCTGGACCGGTACCAAGCGGCAGCCGGCATGCTACGACGCTGTTCCTCACACGATTTGACGGCCAGGGCCATCTGCTTCTGATTGGCCGTACAGGTGCTTCGGCGAGCCGACTCACGAACTGTACCGAGCGCGGGGAGAAGTAACGCCACCAAGATACCAATGATCGCAATCACGACCAAAAGTTCGACAAGGGTAAAACCTCGTCTTGTAAACCGGGTTTTCATAACCCACCTCCTCTTAAAAAAATGGAATAAAAAGAATAATGCAGCGAGTATCCGCCACAGGAAAACGCCACAGAAAAACGCCTGCTCCGGTCTCTTACCTCTGAAAAGAATGCTCCCTTTTGACAAGGTCCGCAGGAACCCCCTTCATCCAGACAAAACCTGCAGATCGAAATGCAGTTTAAGGCTATAATCTCGAACTGTCAAATAAATAGTATGGCGAATTTCTCGCATTTCCTCATAATGCATTGCCCAGATTGCCCGAATAGACAGACTACGTATGCCGCAATTCGTCGGGCTCAACTGCCAAGATGCGGTTGATAACCAGCACCTCTGCAGAGGGGGTGAGGTGCAGAGGAACGAGATTTCCCTGTCTATTTGCCACAATAGGAGCCGGTACCCGATTCACGTACCATGAAATCTACTGCGGAGGCCAGTTCGGGCGGTCCCTGCTTGTACATGCCTACGGGGCACTGAAGATGCCGCAGCACAACCAAGAAATAGTACGCGACTTTGCCAAAGATGTCGCCTGCACGCTCCGCAGGGCCGGCTTTGAAGCGCTCTGGGCCGGTGGCTGCGTTCGTGATGAGTTGCTCGGGCGGATCCCCAAGGATTACGACGTTGCGACAAATGCCCAGCCTGATGACGTCCGCGAAGTCTTTGCAGAAAAAAGTATTTATGCCATACCGGTCGGCGAAGCCTTTGGTGTCCTCTGTGTCGTCGATCCGAAGAACAAATGTCAGGTCGAGGTCGCCAGTTTTCGTTCGGATGGAGCCTATCTGGACGGACGCCGTCCCGTGAATGTCACCTTCAGCACTGCGGAGCAAGACGCCCAGCGTCGGGACTTCACCATCAACGGGTTGTTCTTTGACCCAGCGAACGGAGACTACTTCGACTATGTCGAAGGCAAAGTCGATATCGACCGGCGCATCGTTCGTGCGATCGGCGACCCGGAGGCCCGCTTTTCCGAGGACAAGCTCCGCATTTTAAGGGCCATCCGTTTTACCGCCTGCCTCGATTTCGACCTGGAGGAGGCGACCCGTAATGCCGTCACAAAAATGGCCGGCCAGATCCGGGTCGTCAGCGCAGAGCGGATCACGGGCGAAATGCGGCTGATGCTTACCGATCCGCACCGCAGCCGGGCCCTGCAGTTGCTCCGTGACTGCGGGCTGCTGGAGATACTTTTTGAGGAAGCATACCGAAGGCCAACAAAACAAATCTGGGAGGAGATGCTCGCCATCGGGGAGCAACTGAGCAAGCCCTCTTTTCCCCTGACCCTGGCAATCCTGTTCTCGGCCGTGACCGATGCGACCGCCATCAAAAATATCGGCCAGCGGTGGCGGCTTTCAAACCAGCAGGCCGAGCGGACCGCCTGGCTCGCAGAAAACCTCGAGTCCCTGCAGAAGGCCCGCACCAAAAACTGGCCGCAGCTGCAGAGAATTTTGATCCATGAAGGGAGCGGTGAACTTTTGCAGCTCCTAGGTGCCCGGGTAGCGTGCAACTTGGCCGACGAGGAGGATCTGGCATTTTGCCGTGAGCGACTAACCTGGCCTGAAGCGGATCTCAATCCGCCCCCGCTCCTTAACGGGAATGATCTGGCAGCGCACGGACTGCGGCCCGGCAAGAGATACCGGGAACTGCTGGTGGCAATTCGAGATGCCCAACTCCTAAAACAGATCCGGAGTCGCGACGAAGCATTGCGACTCATCGACCAACTGCTCGATACATCGGGCGAAGAGCCCCTGTAGGAAAGAGCCCCCGTAGCATTGTGAACCACGACCGCCCTTGCCAGGAATCCTTCTAGCAAAGCGCGGTGCTTTTCCAACGCTGCACCTTCCAGTACGCTAGGCGGTCTGCTTCAATCAAAAAAACACCCCATCCCCTCAGGCGGAAAACCAGACATGTTGGAATTTGATTTTGTCGGAATCGTGTTGCGCTGGATGCACATTTTTGCGGCCATCGCCCTCGTTGGCGGGCTCCTCTTCCAGCGATTTGTCCTCCTGCCGGCCGCTTTGCCGCTCGAGGAGAGTCTCCGCAAGGAGTTGTGCGAGAGAAGCTCCCGCCGCTGGTCCAAGATTGTGATGGTTTCGGCATTTTTTTTACTCGTTAGCGGGCTGGTCAATTTTATCTTCACCATGCAGCTCTTCAAAGGAGCAGACCTGCCGATCCCCAAGATGTACCACCTGCTCTTCGGCATCAAGTTTCTCCTGGCGCTTGTTATTTTTTTCCTCGCCAGCGCGCTCGCTGGACGCGGCAAGGGAACCCAAAAGTTTCGTGACCACGCTGCCCGGTGGCTTAACGTGAGTCTCCTGCTCGCCACACTGGTGGTGGCGATCTCCGGCATTTTGCGAACCACCCACATTGCGCCCAATGCCCTGGAGATGGACCGCGCTATGATTCCGAGCAATGAGGTTCCGAGCAATGAGGTTCCGAGCGAAGAGACACCAAGCAAAGAACTCTAGGAGCGAGCAATGGACAAGAAAGCAAAAAAAAGAATCGACTTGCTCAACAAGCGATTGCAAAAATTGCGGCAGCAGCTCTCAGGAGCCCGGCAACAGATGGACGAACCGGACGAAGTCACGCGACTCGAAACAGAAATCAAAGCGGTCGAGGCGGAAGTGGTCGCGCTCAAAGCCTCCTAAGAACGGTTACCACTGCCCGCAACCCTGTTGTACCCTTCGGCCGTCCGTTAAAATCGCGGCAGACAATGAGCCAACGCTCCACTGAAGGACCGTCCGGGCCGCCTCTGGGCGATCTGGTCGATTGGCTGCAGGAGGAGGGAGACTTCGTCCATTGGTTCCGGCGGATCGAGATCGGATCGATCGCCTCTGTGGATGGAGCCTGGGGCTCAGCGTGCGCGCTTTTTGCGGCAACACTCGCCGCCCGCTCTCCCGAACCGGTTGTCGTACTTTGTAGCGATGCCGACCGCATGGACGCGCTGGCGGACGAATGGCCGCTCTTTTCTGACGGGCTCTGCGACCGTTTTCCGGCCTGGGAAACCGATCCGGGAGAGCGGCTCGTACACGACGCGGTGTTTGGCCATCGGGTCCGGTTGCTCAAAACACTCGCCGGCAGCGAGCGGGCCGACCGACCCCGTTTGATCGCCACCGATGTGCAGAGTCTGTTGCAGGGAGTCCCGGCAAAGGAGCAACTCTCCGCAGCGACCCGGCGACTGCACGTGAGTGATCGTGTCGACTTGGACGAACTGGTGTACTGGCTCGATGCGGTCGGCCTGCATCGGACATCGGCCGTGGAACTTCCGGGCGAGTTTGCGCTTCGGGGCGGGCTGCTCGATATTTTTGCCGCCGATCTGCTCCACCCGGTCCGCGTCGAAACGTTTGGCGAGCAGATCGAATCGATCCGCCAGTTTTCGGTAACCAGCCAGCGGAGTCTTCGGGAAGAATCGTTCGTTGAGATCACCGCGCTCTCTGCGGAGACCGATGCCACACACGACCTGACCGCCTACCTTCCCCCGGAAAGTATCTTGCTGCTGCTCGAACCGATCCAACTGAACGAACAGGCCCGACATTACCTGGAGCGAACCGAGGCTCCTGAAAAACATCTCTCGTACCAGCAACTGATGCAGCGATGTGCGAGCTTTCGGATCGTAACTGCCGAGTCGATTGCCGCGACGCGCAACGAACAGAGCCTCTCGCTGCCGTTTGCGTCTATCGAACGATTCACCGGTGATATCCAACGCGTCCGGGGCGAGTTGGATGCGTGCGTCGCCGACGAGACCGTCGACATCATCTGTACCACCGACGCGGAATGCGAGCGGGTGGGCGAAATTCTCGCCCCGACCCGAGTTGCCCAGGCAAAGAGGCTCACCCTTTCGCTCGGAGTACTGCATGCCGGATTTCGTATGCCGACCGCCGGAAGGGTCATCATTAGCAGCGGTGAACTCTTCAATCGCCCCGAGATCCGACGAACGGCAACCCGGCAACTCGGCCGCACCATCGATAGCTTTACCGATTTGAGAGTGGGCGATCTGGTCATCCATCTCGCCCACGGCATCGGACGGTATCGGGGCCTTGAATTGCTGGAACGAGAAAACCAGACCGAGGAACATCTAAAGCTGGAATTCGCCGCCGGCACCAAAATCTACGTGCCCGCTTCGCGGATCGGCTTGGTTCAAAAATATGTCGGCGGCACCAAAACGCGGCCCCGCCTGGCCCGCATCGGGGGCCAACGGTGGTTGCGCCAGAAAAAAGCGGCCGAGGCAGCGGTCACCGACATGGCGAGCGAGATGCTCGTCGTTCAGGCCGCCCGCAAAACCCGCCAGGGGATCTGTTTTCCCGAAGATAGCCATTGGCAACAGGAATTCGATGCCTCGTTCCCGTACGAGGAAACGCCAGACCAACTCGCGGCGCTGGCGACCATCAAAGGGGACATGTGCCAACCGCGGCCGATGGATCGTCTGCTCTGCGGCGATGTCGGCTTTGGCAAGACAGAACTCGCCATCCGGGCCGCCTTCAAGGCGGTCGATTCGGGGTTTCAGGTTGCGATGCTGGTACCGACCACCCTCCTCGCCTCCCAGCACCATACTACCTTCCAAAGCCGGATGGCGGAGTTCCCGATTTCGATCGCATCGCTCAGTCGCTTCAGTACCCGCAAGCAACAGACGGCAATCATCGAGCAGTTGGCCGCTGGAAACATGGACATCGTGATCGGCACCCACCGCCTCGCGCAGCGAGATGTTGCATTTCAGAATCTCGGCCTGGTAATGATCGACGAAGAACAACGTTTTGGCGTTGAGATCAAAGAGCGGCTCAAGACCATCCGGCAGACGGTCGACGTACTCACGCTAACCGCCACACCGATCCCACGTACGCTGCATCTTTCCCTGCTCGGTGCCCGGGACATCAGCAATCTGGAAACGCCGCCGGAGGATCGGATGGCGGTGGAAACCCGCGTCACGCGATTCGATGCCGAGATGATCCGCCACGCAATCCTCCGCGAACTGAACCGGGGCGGACAGGTCTTCTTTGTACACAATCGTGTGCAGGATATCGATCGCGTCGCTATGCGTTTGCAGGAGATCGTCCCCGAGGCGAGCCTTCAAATCGGGCATGGTCAAATGCCCGAAAACCAACTTGAGCAAGTCATGGTCGACTTTGTCGCGCACCGCTTTGATATTTTGCTCGCAACGACCATCGTCGAGAGTGGTCTCGATATTCCAAACGCGAACACCATTTTTGTCGATGAGGCCAATCGCTACGGACTGGCCGACCTTCACCAACTTCGTGGACGCGTGGGTCGTTACAAACACCGGGCATATTGCTATCTGCTCATCGACGAGAAAAAACACCTCTCCCCCACTGCGGCCAAACGCTTGCGGGCAATTGAAGAATACAGTGAGATGGGCGCCGGTTTTGCGATTGCCATGCGCGACCTGGAGATTCGCGGCGCGGGAAATATCCTCGGCACCCAGCAGAGCGGACATATTGCCGCCGTCGGTTATGAACTCTACTGCCAACTGCTCGATCAGGCGGTACGGAAACTCCGGCGAGAGCCACCGGCTGAAATATTGCAGGTCGATATCGATCTACCGGGCGAAGCCTACCTTCCCGATAGCTACATCACCGACCTGAAATCAAAGATCGATCTCTATCGGCGGATGGTGAGAATCACGAGCCAAGAAGAAACCGCCGACCTCCAAGAGGAGATGGTGGACCGTTTTGGCGAGCCTCCAGAAGTCGCCCGCAGATTGCTTGATTTGGCGGCTCTTCGCATTGATGCCGCAATCTGGGCAATCCACAGCATCGGGGTAGAACAGAATTATATTGTCCTGGGGTATGCCGATCGTTCTCGCATAGAACATTTGAAGCGGGTTGCCGATTATCCGCTGCGGATTGTAGACGCCCAGAGCGCCTATCTTCCGCTTGAGGGCGGCGGTGGGGCGGATCAGGCCTACCGGACTGCAAAATCTCTGTTGCGGGCCCGCTGATTGCCGCTATAATCCGCCGCCCAATTTTTCAGCCGCCGGTCCCCTCGGTCCCGACTCGTCGGGGCAACGAGAGACCACGGAAAACCACTTCGAGAAATTACTTCCCTCCGCAAAAGACCGGACCTGTTACCTTGTCGCGACTGCAACCACCACCCATCCTCTCCGGAATTCTTTTCATGCTGCTTGTCCTCATCTCGGGGCAGCAAGCCTGGAGCCAAGTCCCGCGCGGGGGAATCGTCCGTGGCAAACGGATGCTGAATCTCAACGATTCCAGAGCCCCGGCAACCAAACCCTCACGAGAGGACCGTCAAGAAGCGCCGGGCGCGCAACCGCTGCCAGAAGGACAACCCTGGAACAGCCAGGACAATCCGCTCGGGGCCAAGGCGCTGGAATACACACAGATTATCGCTCGCATCGGTTCGGAAGTTGTTTTGGCCGGTGAGGTTCTTGTCACGGTCGATCGGGTGATGGAAGAGAACCAGAAACGAATCCCCCCGGCACGCTGGCAACAGACCCGCAGAAAGCTGATGCAACAGATGCTCGATCCGCTCATCGAGTCGAAGCTCATCCTGGTCGATGCCCTCGAAAACATCCCGAAGGAGAATCTGCCCGAAATCGAAAAGAAGGTCGACGAACAATTCTATGAATCGCGTGTAGGAGATTTGATGAAAGCGGCTGGGGTCGAGAGTCTCGCGGACTACGAAACCAAACTCAAAGAAAACAATTCCACCATCGAAAGACAGCGACGCGACTATTTTGAGAAAAGCCTCTCGCAGCAATGGATCCAGCAAAAACTGACATCGAATGAGCCGATCTCCCATCAGGAGATGCTCGGCCATTACACCACCCATCTGGCAGACTACCAACAGCCTGCCAAATGCCGATGGCAGCAGTTGACGGCTCGCTTCGACAAACATCCCTCTCGCGAGGCAGCCGAGGGGGCAATCCACCAAATGGGCAACGATGTATTGGTCCGTAACTTACCCTTTGAAGAGGTCGCCCGTGAGCGATCGGATGGTTTGACCGCTGATGACGGTGGCCGTCGAGACTGGACGACGCGTGGGTCTCTGCTCTCGGAGAAACTGGATGAGGCCATTTTTTCGCTGCCGATCGATTCGCTCTCTAAAATCATTACAGACTCGACCGGTTTTCACATCGTGCAGGTGACCGAAAGGATCGACGTCCATCGGACGCCCTTCCGCGACGCCCAGGTGGGAATCCAACAAGAAATTCAAGAGAAACGGCGGAAAGCCCAAATCAAGAAATATTTGGCGAGCTTGCGCGAAAAAATCTACGTCTGGACAATCTTCGACGAATTGCCGGCGGAATAGACCTCTTCTCAACGCCCATCGGCAGAGAACTCCCAATAGGCAGCCCTAAGGCCCTATTCTGCAAGTTTCCCCACCTCTTGAGGGGCGCCGGCGATCGAAAAAGAGGCAAAAACGGGTACCCAGCGGATTGCAGAGCGTGGTGAATTGAGCATTTTCTAGCAGTACGCTAGATTAGTCCTTTCGCAATCAATGGTCCTCCGAAGACTGCATTTCTCGTTGGTCTCGTAGCCTCTGGGGCAGATGGAGCTTGGGGGCGGTGCGAAACAGGGACAAATGTGGATGGTTGGCTGCGATTTTGAGTACCAACATGGGACTCGGGCCAGCTAAGAAGAGTAGAAAGCTGAAGAGCAAAAAGCTAAGGAGGAGCTATATGGGTGACGTTGCCAATTTAAAGCTTGAAGAACGCACGGAAGAATTGCCAATCATTACGGGTACTGAAAATGAGCGTGCAATCGATATTTCCAAGCTGCGTGCTTCGACCGGCTACATCACGCTCGATGAAGGCTACGTCAATACAGGTTCGGTTGCAAGCCAAATCACCTACCTCGATGGTGAAAAGGGGATCCTCCGCTATCGTGGCTACGCGATCGAGGACATTGTTGTAAACTGCGATTTTATCGAGACAGCCTACCTGTTGATTTATGGCGAGTTGCCGAGCGGCGAACAACTTACAAATTTTCGTGCCGCACTTCGGCAACACACATTATTGCACGAAGATGTGCGTTCCTTCTACAACGGCTTTCCACGCGATGCGCACCCGATGGCGATTTTAAGTGCTGTGGTAGGCGCCCTTTCTACTTTTTATCAGGATTCGCTCGATCCCTCGGATGCAGAGCAAGTGGAAATCTCAGTCCTCCGACTGCTAGCGAAACTGCCGACGATCGCGGCATTCAGCCATAAGAAATCGATCGGTCACCCATTCCACTATCCTCGAAACGACTTGTCCTACTGTGAGAATTTTCTCCAAATGATGTTCGCGGTTCCGACCGAACCCTATGAAATGGATCCTGATTTTGTAGAGGCCTTGAATTTTCTCCTGATGGTCCATGCCGATCACGAACAGAATTGCAGCACCTCCACGGTACGGATGGTCGGCTCGTCGGACGCCAATATTTTCGCATCTATTTCGGCGGGCATCTGCGCTCTCTGGGGACCGCTGCATGGCGGTGCCAATCAGGCCTGTGTGGAAATGCTCGAACACATCGTTGCCGATGGCGGCAATATCGGCAAATATGTCGACATGGCAAAAGACCGGAACAATCCTTTCCGACTGATGGGATTTGGGCATCGCGTTTACAAAAACCATGACCCCAGGGCCACACTCATCCGCGACACCTGCGACAAGTTGCTGAAAAAAATCGATCAACCCGACCCGATCTTCGATGTTGCCAAAGAACTTGAGGAAGTGGCACTTCAGGATCCCTACTTCGTTGAAAAGAAGCTGTATCCCAACGTCGACTTTTATTCTGGCGTCATCTACCGGGCAATCGGGATTCCGATACAGATGTTTACGGTTTTGTTCGCCATGGGTCGTCTTCCAGGATGGATCGCCCACTGGAAAGAGATGCATGCCTCGCCTACCAAGCGAATCTGTAGACCACGGCAGGTCTACATGGGGCCAACCGCACGAACTTTTGTCCCTATTGAAAAACGATAAAACGCAGAATACAGGCAAGGCGCATTTTACCGGGTGATTGCCCGAGGGTCCGTATGCCCACGATACTGGTTGCCGATGATGTTGCGACTGAACGTCAATTGATTGGTAAAATCCTTGAGAAGGATCCCGATCTAACGGTTATCTACGCCGTCGATGGCAAAGACGCCATCACTCAAGTCGAAACGAAGCGGCCCAATCTTGTCCTCACCGACATGCGGATGCCCAACATGGATGGCCTCCAACTGGTGCGGGCAGTCCGCGAGTGTTGCGGTTCGACTCCCATTGTGGTGTTGACCTCGCATGGCAGCGAACAATTGGCTGCCGATGCGCTGGCCGCAGGTGCCGCCAGCTATATTCCCAAACATGAATTGGGCGGCGAATTGCTCGACACGGTCCACCATGTGCTGGCTCTCTCAACCCGGCGGCATCCGGCTTCAGCAGTCATGGCCGAAATGACCCAGGGCCGAAGCGTGTATGTCATCCAAAATGATTCCAACCTCATCACCTCACTCGTCAGCCATTTGCAAAAGGATGTCGGCCAGATGGGTATTTGCGATGAATCGGAACAGATCCGCTTCGGTGTCGCCCTCGAAGAGGCCCTTGTCAACGCGATGATTCATGGCAATCTGGAGGTCGACTCAACCGTCAAAGAACGCAACCCCAAAGAATTTGAGGTCATGGTGGATGAGAGACGCAGCGAGTCGCCGTACAAGGACCGAAAAATTGAAGTCGAAATTGAACTCTCACCGACCGAGGCAGTTGTCACCGTAGGCGATCAGGGGTCCGGTTTCGATCCGAGATCGCTCCCCAATCCAACAGATCCGGAAAATCTCGAGAAGATCAGCGGGCGAGGTGTCCTGCTGATGCGGTCCTTTATGGATGTTGTGGAATTCAACGCTCAGGGCAATAGGGTCAAAATGATCAAGCGGCGCAAAGCCTGAAGCGATCCTCCTGCAAACTCAACAGCGATGCTCATGCGTACCGGTCATGGAGTAGTGCTCTCAGGGCGTCTGCCAGCCCGATCGTTGCCCGGTCGATTGCCGCGGTCTTTGGCTGGTGCTGCAAAACAGCAAACGCCTCATTGATCTTTTTGCGATCTGCGGCAGGCAGGTGCGCAACCCTGCCCTCGGCAGCCTTTTCTCCCGCCGGCGCATCGGCAAGTTCTACCTTTTCCCGGCAGGCATGAGCCCGCGAGGTGACCAACTCGAGAAAAAGCAGGCTGCGATCCAGGACAACCCAGGGGTATCCCGGGTTCGACATCGGACCAATCTGTAGAAGGTTGCCGCCGAGCGGAATCCCTTTGACCTTAACCTTGGGCAGTTTGTTGGCGGCAACCCAACTGAGGATACCGCCCGCCGCCGAACCAACGAGCAGACCTGCCAAGAAAGAACTCCCGCCCACCGCGACATCGAGGGCGCCTCCCGCGGCAGCACCGGTTGCAGCACCTGCGGTGATCAGCTGCCTCTTGGTAACTCCCAGGTGATTCCAGCGTTCAATATTAAAGAGGTCCTCATCGACACCTCGCAGCCGTTCCTGAGTCACTGAAAGGTGCGGATGTCCAAAAATGTTCTGTATCCGCCTCCGGCCTTCCGCCTCCTCGCTCCGAAGCCGATCATAATAGCGCTTTGCAAGCGGCATCTTATACGGTTCGATATCGGCATCGACGGCAAGCCGTTTTTGTTTCACCAGCAGCAGCATGGCGACGATCATCTCAGCAATGGCGCCAGCGGCATCCTCCAACCGTGCCGCTCGATCGGCATCGAGTACCTCGATTGCACGGTCGATCGCTTCATGATTTGCTTCACTCATCTCGCGCAGGCCACGCAAGAGCCGCAGACGATCTGAAAAGCCAGCTCCTTGTGCGTCGAATGTTCGTACCAGATTGAAATACTGATTCAGAAGCGGTCGCCACTGCTGGGTGTAATCGCTCTGGCCGATTGGATTGATCAACGCAATGCGACTCTGGTTTGTCCAGCGGAGAATCTCCATCTCCGCCTCCTCTTTGGCGCTCGGTGGTTGCGAACCATCGACAACATAGAGGATAGCGCCGCCGCGCAAGATTGGTTCTAGGAGCGAACATTCCTCGCGGAAGGTTTTTTGTCCGCGATGTTCCGCCACAAATGCTTCCACCACGCCCCGCCGTTTCGCGGTGGTCGTCTCGTGGGATTGCAACCAAGCGAGCATTTGTCGTGGCCGTTCAAAACCGGGCGTATCTACCAGGACATAGAGGGTTTCTCCGGAGACTACCAGTGGGTATTCCCGACAGCGTCGTGTCGTACCCGGCATCGGATCAATCCGCACCGAGTCATCCGCAGCGAGCGTCGAGACAATACTCGACTTGCCTCGATTCACGTGTCCAACAACGACAAAAACGGGAACGCTCACAGATCCTCCCCGGCCCGCGCTTCGTCGGGCTCGATGAGTTGATCGACCGCCAAACGGGAATCGCCCAATGTGGCAAGCTGCTGCCTCCACACGCTCACGTGGTGTTCCTTGCAGGCGGCAGCGACACCCGGGCCATGATGGTTGTAGAGCAGCACATCGATCAACGCTCCATCGCCAACGGCTTGGCGCAACCGCTTGAGGAAATCGAGGTAGTCGGCATCGGGCGGCTCCCACGCCTCAACGAGCAACACGACCCGCCGGCAATCGCCCGATTTTGAAAAACGGGAAAGGGCCTCATCGTCACCTTGCAGATCAAGTTGTCCGATCTCCGCGATCCAAGCGACCGAAAGACCAAACCGAGAGGTAAGGTGCAGGGAAATTTCGTCTCTATCGATGTCGACACCCGCCCATTTTAAGACAGGAACACTCTCATGTTCGCTACGGGTACTCTGCGGAATCTCTGCCTGCCTCTCTGCCGACTCCGCATGGTCTTCATCCATTGTCTCGGAACATCCGGAAGCAACCCTCGCTCGTCGCATGCGTCGCAGCAGAGTAGCGGCGGCATAGTGGTCAAATCTGGACCGGGCGATGTTACGCTTGACTTGCCAGACGCTAAAGAGCCAAGTGAGCAGCCGCGGAAAGAGTCCGTAACACAAAAGGGATGCCAGCAGGAAAGGCCAGAGGCTTGCCCACATTCCCAAATCCCGGATCCTCTGCTCCGGAGAAAGCGTTAACCGGATATTTTCTTTGCTGGAATCCTTGACGTATTCGACCTGATCAAGTGTCGGGACCGCCTCCGGCCAAACACGCGACCACGGCAACGCGATGGTATCGGTAATCCCGTGCATCTGCTCGCTCGAAAGCATCGTACTCCGCCATCCAAAGGTGGGATCGTTGCCATACGTCAATGCCACGAAGGCGAGTATCGCAGCCACGTTGAAGCCGAGGGCAAACTCCTGCGTCATGCGGATCAATATCCACCGCTGCAAGTTTCCATAGAGCCCGTGGATACGTTTCAAATCATCTGCTGTTTCCTGTGTCGCCCTGCGATAGTCGGGCGAAATTCGCGCAGCACCCCAACGGAGCAGCGCCGGTGGAATTCGCCCGATCGTCCGGCAGAGCATCTGCAATGATCCTGCGCCCGGAAGCTGCGCAAGCCAATTTGAGGGCAGTGCCGCAAAGAGCCAGACCACCAGAAGCAGGATCTGGAGCCCAACGATTGTGGTCCAGAAAAACAGGATGTTGATATGCCGCTGCGTGTCGAAGGCGAGCCAACCCGCCATGACGGCAAATCCCAATAGCAATCCGCAAACGAATAGCAGGATGCCAAAGAGGTGGATCAACCTCGTGACCCGCTCTCCTGTCGACGGAATGCTGCGGGAAAGATTGCCGCGCAACTCAGCCAACCAGGCAAGAAAGACGTCCGGGGGTTGAAGTTTGTCCGCTTCGATTTTCTGGCCGATCGCCATGTCACGCTCCTGGAGCGCTTCGCGATCGAGTGCTTGATCCTGCCGCAACTGGACCTCCAGATCGATCAGATTGGCGAGCGTGAGGGGAATTTTTTTTGGGCAACGGGTCATTTTTGGGATGCGATTTCGAATAGACGCAGATACATAACAGGCGGGCACATTCGCAGCAGTCTCCAAACGCCTATCGTACCAGACGCAGGAATCAAGGCAGTGACCTGCGCCAATTGGAGCGGACCGGTTGGCACATCGCGCCGGAAAGGATACTGGAAATTGGACCACAAACCGTTATAGTACCACAGCTTTAGAGGCTGTAGCTCAGTTGGTAGAGCAACGGACTTTTAATCCGTAGGTCCAGGGTTCGAGCCCCTGCAGCCTCACTTTGGCAGGGCAATGCCAAGCTCGCCTTACTGCACAGGTCACTGTTTTTTTCGCGGGCACTGCAACGCACCTGCCAGAGCCGCTCTGGGCGGATGTTTTTCTTTAGGTCAAACTGTTTGCAACAATCTCTGCCGCACAGAAGAGAAGTTCCAATCTCGGACTGTAATCTCAGGCTCCTATCTCCGGCCGAGGCCATCAAGCCTTATCTTAGCCAGTTTCACTGGTCCTCCACCAAGGCAGATTCAATGCATCGCAATCTGCAAACCTGCTGTCATCACCAGCAGCCCAAAATGAACGGAAAGTAGTCCATTTCGCGATTCAGAGCGAAACTTTTAGAGTCCTACATCCCACCACGTCAATTGAGCTTGACAACTCTAGGGTAGACCACTATTTACGCGTCTCTCTTCTTCACCTTTTCCTTGTACAGACGACACAAACATCTTAATTGACAACTGGAAAATGAAGCGGGTATGCACTCCGTGGAATTTCTTTTTGTATACGGGACTGAAATGGTTGCAACCAACGTATCCGGATGTATTGGGCATTTTGTGATTGGGGCTTACCGACATGAAACGAAACAAGAAGCATACATAGACCAGACACTGCACAGCTGAAGCAGTAACGCGAAGGAGTATTGGTTTTGAAAATGACTTTCCGAACTGTTGCGATCCTATACATGGGCATCACGACGGGAATTTCATCGTCCACGTTTGCCGGACCGGTCTCTCAATCCGTCCAGTGGACACTCTCCAGTGGGTATGTCGGGCAATTTGATTTTTTCAAACGTCAGCCAAAGGATGATCCGTTCAAGGAAGCCTCCCAGAGCGTCAAGCGACTGATGGATGGAAAAAAGCTGCAGGCAGCCGAGCATGTCCGCCAGGGTCGAACAGCGCTGAACGGAGGAAACCTCGAAGCTGCAATCTTTCACCATCAGAGGGCGGAGTCCTTATCGGTATCGTTTGCTCCGGGAGAAGACAGTCCGGCGCATCTCGCTGCAGATATCAAGCTCGCTAAAGACAAAACTCTCCAGGCCGCGAATGGGGCCAAACCACGTCCACTGCCAAATACAACCGCAGAGGGTTTGCCCACTGCCAAAAACTTTTCTACGGACCCGGCGAAGGCTCCCCCTTCCAATAGTGAAGCAAACGTTCAAAGAGCAGGCGGTGCTCCAGAAAGCCCCCAAGCTAGCCGAGCGGTATACAATCCTGCTCGCGATCCGAGCTATAACCGTCAGGCAACGGGCAACGCGGCTGAAAACTTAGATGTTCGGTTTTCACCTCCAACCGATCCGAACGATCCATCTATTGCTCCAGTGGTTTCCCCTGCCGTTTCTCCCGGTCCGGCCAATGCACCTGCCGACCCTTCCATTGCTTCTGGCCAACCGCAAATCGCGACTCAGGCCCCAGCGGCAAAAGCAACGAATGAGATCAAACGTGAGCCACCCATTAAGCTCTATTCTCGTTCCACACTGTCTGAAACTGACAGAGCTGAAAACAAACATGCTTCCGCTGTCCGGGCCGCTGCACCCGCCACAGACGATTCGAGCGATGCTACAGCAACATCGACATCGACCGGTTCGGAGGACCGCTTGATTCTCGAGACAGGCCAGTCGCAAGAGCGCCTCCGGCAGCAGGTCATGGCGGAAGTCGCGCGACAGTCACGCCAGGCACTCGATATTCGCGAGGAAGATCCGATTGGCGCAATTAAAACGATGCAGAAGGTTCGTGCAGCCATTGGTGAATCTGCACTCAGCGGTTCCGATAAGAAAATATTGTTCGGCCGCGTCGATCGGATGCTCGGCGAATTAGAAAACTATGTCGAACGACATCGCGCAGAAATAGAACTCAACGAGCAGAATCAACAAATTCTCGATGACCTAAAACGTAAACGCAACTACCGGGTTGAAGTTGACCAGAGGCTGGCAGGCCTTGTCGATGAATACAATAAGCTTCGAAACGAGCAGCGGTTTTATGAAGCCGAGGTAAAAGCAAAAGAGGCCAGAACCCTGGCGCCTGACGAGCCGGTAGTAACGCAAATGTTCGAGGAAATCCGTTTTTATCGTCGCGTCATGAATAATCAAAGCCTTCGAGAAGAAAAAGAAGATGCCGTCTGGAACACACTCAATGCCGTAGAATTTGCGAGCATTCCTTATGGCGATGATCGCAACCCCATCCAGTTCATCGATCATGGCGATTGGGAGAAGTTGAGCGAGCGACGGAGCAAATTTGCCGGTGATGCGGAACCAGAAAGACACCCCTCTGAAATTGAAATCAACCACAAGCTCAGCACACCGATATCCCTAAAATTTAAGGATGCCCCGTTGAGCGAGGTTGTTGGTTTCATGAAGAAGGTTGCCGACATCAATATTTACCTCGATCCGCAAGGGCTTGCGGAGGAAGGTGTCCATCCCTCCACACTCGTCACCATTGATCTAAGTCAGGAAATTTCACTACGCAGCGCCTTAAATCTCATCCTCGGGCCACTCCACCTCGACTACGTTATCAAAAATGAAGTCCTAAAAATTACCAGCGAACAACTGCGTGGTCGCATCGTCTATTCAAAGACATATAATGTTGCAGATCTTGTTCTACCGATTCCGAATGCCCCCCAACACAGTCAAATGGGGCTGCCAGACTCTTTAGCTCGTGGTTATCAGAGAACCAATCAAAACCTCGCGGGGGCCAATGGATTTGAACCGCCCCAAGTAAGCCTGGCAACCCACTCCGCAGTTCCGGGACTCCCCGAAGCGGGCACCATTTCTGAAAGCACGCTTGCCCAATCGAGTGGTGGTTTTTCAAATTCCGGCAACTCCGGTGGGCAATCGCAGGCCGATTTTGATTCCCTGATGGAACTGATCACAACAACAATCGAACCCGAATCCTGGGATGACATGGGGGGAGAGGGAGCGATTTCTCCTTTTGAAACAAATCTGAGTCTGGTCATCAGTCAGACACAGGAGGTTCACGAGAAAATTGCCGATCTCTTGGACCAATTGCGCCGCCTGCAAGACCTCCAAGTTACGATCGAAGTCCGTTTTATCAACCTCAATGATGATTTTTTTGAACAAATCGGCGTAGATTTCGACTTCAATATCGACAGTAATGTTACCGACGCCAATCTACCCAATAATGACAATGGTCGGAGTACCACCATTGGCCTCGGCTTCGATAATGGCGGATTGCCAACGGATCAAAGAGCAACGGCAAACAACCCCATTTCGAACCTGATCAACGGCGAAAATGATATCCAGATCCGTCAAGGTACGTTTCCACTTGTCGCTCCCCGATCTCTGACGGGGTACAACCCGGCCGCTGCAACGACTCTCGGAGTCGCGATCCTCAGCGACCT
>MPMF02109896.1_pt1 | contig 17217 bp, 9 predicted proteins | sample 1617271 | NCBI WGS metagenome assembly MPMF02 (sample SAMN05944812, study PRJNA350692) | marine metagenome | biome: marine; feature: ODZ; material: water; isolation source: 120 m water sample prefiltered with 30 um filter, filtered on to 0.2 um... | place: Pacific Ocean | collected 2012-04-09... | reverse complement strand
TCATAGCGCGCTCCCAGGGCAAAATTCAGGGCCATGGGGGATTCATCAACAAATTCAGGCTAATTATCACTCTGTATACCTCATAACCCTCCGAAGGCAATACTCGGGGCCACGGAAAATCCATCAGCATATTCACGCTAATTATCACCCTATATCACAATATTTGTTATGATTATGGCCCCTTGACCCCGTTAACCGGAAAACCTAAAATTTTGGGGTACCGGAATACCTAGAATTTAGGGCCTGAGTAGTTTTTGTAACTTTGAAATCCATTCTCTCTGATTATTGATTTTTTGGCTTTCAACTAAAGAAATCGAGTCCATATATTTGTTACGGAGCCTGGTTATATTTTCCCAACCCCGCTCACTGGCGGGGAGGGTATCGAAGATAAAACGTCCATTCCGAAAATGAGATTATGATGAATACCCATCGAATCGCAAAACTGGTTTCGGGCTTTCTGCTATGCGGCGTTTTGGCCGTGGGCGTCACCGGCGCCCAGGCGGCGAACAACGTCGGTGATCTGTCGCTTGCCCTCGCCAAAGGCCAGGGTATTCCGGCCACCGACGCCCAAGGTGCGTGGAAGGCCCTTCAGGGCAAGAAGTGGATACCCGAGGAGGTCTTCTTTACCGATCCGGTCAGTGCCAATGTGGCACAGGTCATCGCCATCGGAATGATCCATTCGGGCCAGAAGCCCAGGCAGGTCGCCATCGCGCTGACTGCCGCCGCCTCCATTGCGGCGGTTCCCCTCAAGGAAGCGGTCCAGGGAATCGTCGCGGCTGCCATCGCTGCGGGAGTCGATATCAACACTGCGGCAAAAGCGGCTTCCGAGGGCGCCGTCAAGGGCGCGGCAGCCCAGGTGGCTGAAGTAAAGACCAAGGGAGAATACATCGAGCGACTATTTCTGAACAAGTCCACGCGCCGGACCGCGGTCGCCGCCTACATTCCAAAGGGAAAGGCCGATTACGCGGGTGTGGTCAAGCAGCTGGCCGCGAAAGGCGAAAAGGTGCTCGTGGGAAGCAAGCCGGACGACCCACTGACCCGCGAAGAATTCATCGTTCTCAGCTATCTTCTTGATGGCGGTAAACCGGGCACGAGCCTCGGCGAGAAAAAGCTCTTCCTCAAAAAGAAGGGCGTCGTCAGGCCCGAGGACATCGGGCTGATCAAATCCTTCCAGGGAGACGTAACGCTCGCCCACAAGGGAGCAAAAGAGGGGAAAGCAGTCACGGGCAACGAGGCGATCCTGTTCAAGGATATCGGCGAGACCGAACTCGACGCCAAGATGGAGCTTCTGTTCGACGACGGAAGCACACTGACCATCAGCGAGGACACCGCCCTCACCATCGACGAGATGGTCTATGACCCGAAGACCAAGTTCCGCTCGATCAAGCTCCGGGTGAAAGCGGGCACCATCCGCGTCCGAACCGCCAGAAACGACAACCCCAAGTCAAAATTCTCGATACTTACCCCGACGGTCGTGGCCGGACTCCGGGGAACCGACGTTTACATGAGCGTGACCCCCGCCGGCGTGTCCAACATGATTTCGAACACCGGCGCCAACGCGGGCAACGTCGTCATGCGCGGCGTGACGCGGGCCGACAGCCCGCCCGCTCCGGCGACGCCCCCTCCGGGCCCCCCCCCCGTGCTTCCGGCCACGCCCGCCGAGGCACCGCCGGCGATCACCGTAACCCCGGGTAACGCCTCGAGCGCGGCGGTGGGCCAAGCGGCTCCGGCACCGCCTGCACCTCCGGCGCCCGCCGCAGTGGCGGCCGCCACAACAGCGACGAACATTACGAATCCCACACCGCCCCAGGCCATCTCGGTATCGGGCGCGGCGGCGGGACCCGCCGCGACGGCCGCAGCAAACGGCGCGGTGGCGGCGGCCCAGGCCGCAGGCGTCAGCGTGGGTGAAGTCGCCGCGGCCGCATCGGCCGGAGCCGTTACGGCGGCGGCGGCGGCGGGAGCGGATGTGGCGACCGTAGCGACGGCCACGGCGAACGGCGCGGTGGCGGCGGCCCAGGCCGCAGGCGCTGATGTAGCCACCGTCGCGTCGTTCGTGTCGAACGGCGCGATGACGGCGGCCCAGGCCGTCGGAGCCAACGTGGCTGCTGTTGCATCGGGCGCAGGCAACGGCGCCATGCTGGCCGCCCAGGCCGCTGGGGGAAACGTGGCCGCAGTCGCCACCGCCACCTCCCAAGGCGCCGTCGCATGGGCCCAGGCATCGGGAGCTAACGTGGCCGCAATCGCCCACGCCGCATCGCTAGGATCGCTCCAGGGCGCCCAGGTATCGGGGGCCAACACGGGCAACGTCGCCCAGGCCGCCACGTCCGGGGCCATCGCAGCGGCAGCTGCGGGCGGAGGCAACATCGCCGTCGTCGCCAACGCCACCGCCCAAGCGGTCGTCTCCGGCACGCAGGGAATGGGCGGCAACGCCGGCGTAGCTGCGCAGGCCGCCTCCTCCGGCGCCCTTCAGGCCGCAGCGATCGCGGGCGCGAACATCGCCGCCATCGCCACCGCAATGGCACGGGGCTGCGTCACCGCTGCGCAAGCGGAGGGCGCCAACGTAGGCGCTATCGCACAGGCCGCATCGGCGGGCGCCATCCAAGCGGCCGCTGCGTTTGGCGGGCCAGGATTCGTAGGCCCCGGCGGACCGGGATTCGTAGGCCCCGGCGGACCGGGATTCGTAGACCCCGGCGGACCGGGATTCGTAGACCCCGGCGGACCAGGCGGGCCTGTAGACCCCGCCGGACCAGGATTCGTAGGCCCCGCCGGGCCGGGATTCGTAGACCCCGCCGGGCCGGGATTCGTAGACCCCGGCGGACCGGGATTCGTAGACCCCGGCGGACCAGGATTCGTAAGCCCTGGCGGACCAGGCGGGCCTGTAGACCCCGCCGGACCAGGATTCGTAGGCCCCGCCGGGCCGGGATTCGTAGACCCCGGCGGACCGGGATTCGTAGACCCCGGCGGACCAGGATTCGTAAGCCCTGGCGGGCCGGGTGAACCTCCACCCGCATTCGCCGCCGTGATCGCCCGGGCCATGGCCCAGGGCGCGATGGCGGCCGCGCAGGCCTCGGGCGCTGACATCGGCGCCGTCGCCCACGGCACCGCGTCGGGATCCATCGCCGCCGCCCATGCGGCTGGCGTGAACGTCGGTGGCGTCGCCCGGTCGATGGCTCAGGCCATGACCCAGTCGGTCGACGCCGCCAGCATGGGAATCGTCGCCCAGTCAGCCTCGAGCGGCGCGGTCCAGGCCGCAGCCGTCTCGGGCGCTAACATGAACGCCGTCGTCCAGGCGGCATCGGGCGGCGCCATTCGGGGCGCGGCAGCTGCGGGCGGCGTCAACATCGCCGTCATCGTCCAAGCGGCCTCCGCAGGCGCGGTATCCGGCGCTGCGGTGGTTCAGCAGGCGATCGTCCGGGGCGGCCCCATATCGAGTATTCTCGGCGGGCCGATACCCGGAATCCTCGCCGGTCCCGCCGGACCAGGATTCGTAGGCCCCGCCGGGCCGGGATTCGTAGATCCCGGCGGACCGGGATTCGTAGGCCCCGCCGGGCCAGGATTCGTAGATCCCGGCGGACCGGGATTCGTTGGCCCAGCCGGTCCGGGCGGGCCAGCCGGTCCGGGCTCGCCCGGACCGAGAGTCGTTGGCCCAGCCATACCGCAGATTGACGCCGTGGACATCGCCAAGATAGCGACTCAGGCGATGATTCAGGAGATTCAGGCCAGCGGGCCGGGAGGCCCACCGGTGAACATCGCCGCTATCGTACGGGCGGCGGCGCAGGGCGCGGCCACGGCGGCCGCCTTTGCCAATGCGGCCCAGGAGCCGGGCGATCCAGGCGGGCCGGGAGGGCCAGCCGGTCCGGGCTCGCCCGGACCGCGAGTCGTTGGCCCAGCCGTACCGCAGATTGACGTGAGCGCTTTAGCCACCGCGGTCGCCCAATCGGCCGTGGGCACATTTCAGGCCGGGCCCGGACCTCAGGGTCCGGGCGAGCCGGGATTCGTTGGCCCAGCCGGTCCGGGCGGGCCAGCCGGTCCCGCCGGACCAGGATTCGTAGGCCCCGCCGGGCCGGGATTCGTAGATCCCGGCGGACCGGGATTCGTAGGCCCCGGCGGTCCGGGCTCGCCCGGACCGAGAGTCGTTGGCCCAGCCATACCGCAGATTGACGTGGGCGCCATCGCGAACATCGTGACCATGGGTGCTCACCAACATGTCCAGGCCGTCGTCGCCACAGGCAGAGTCCTCGGCGGCGGACCGGGAGGGCAAGGAGGACCGAGCGTCTTTGCTCCCGCTCCCACGGGAGTCTATGTTTCCGGGCCGGGCGGGCCAGGAGTCGTAGATCCCGGCGGACCGAAAGTCGTTGGCCCAGCCGGTCCGGGCGAGCCGGGAGTCGTTGGCCCAGCCGGTCCGGGCTCGCCCGGACCGAGAGTCGTTGGCCCAGCCATACCGGCAACGACGACAACGCATCACCAACTCAGCGCAAACGATATCGACAACGCGTTCATCAACGACGTCACCGCCGGCGGCACCGTCGCCCAGATCAATGCGCTGCTCGGATCACAAGACGCGGGCAACATCCTAGACCCGGCTGTCGTCGAAGCCGCCATTCTGCAGGGCGTGGACCCCTCTCTGATCAGCACGATCATCGAAAACATCGTCGACGTCGGCGATGTCCAGGGGTTCATCGATTCGGGCAACACCGACGCGGGGCAGTTCCTCACCGACGAGGCAGCAGCGACCGACGAGACAGCAGCGGCCCTGGTGGCTGCGGGAACCTCGGGCAACGCTCCGGTTGTCGTCAAGACCTCGACCGGAAAGGAGATTTTCAACGTTCTTCTCGAAACGGAAACCGACGGCTCGCTGTCCATATTCACCTTCATCCGGGTGGAAGACCCCGACGGCGTCGTTACCTTAGGGGTGGACGTCAAGATCCCGAACAGAACCAACCCCATCGGCTTGTCGATCGCTGGAAGCAACCACACAAGTCTCACTCAACCCGAATTAAACGACACACTCGTTAAAAATACCTTCGAGCGGAGCCTGACTGCAAGCTTATTGGGAATCGAAATCCCCTCGACGGGCATCTCCGGCGACTACATATTCAGAATCGAGGATCCGGATACGGGCACCATCACCCGGACCAAGAATTTCGCGGGGGTCTCGGGGGCCCTCCCAGCCATAAGCCATAAGCCCAACATATCGGGAACTACGACGACACCTACGCTATCCATTAGCGCCGTCTCGGACGCGGTCGGCTACATGTTCATCGCCACAACCAGCGGCGACCCGGTAAGACAAATTTTATTCGACGGAGTGTCCGGCCCCAACCTTTCCAGCTCTCCCCACATCACGGTTCCCGCCGGCATTCTGCAGTCCGGCACCCAGTACACGTTCCAGGTCGAAGCCTTCGACGCGATAACAGAGGAGGGCGCAACCCGAATCAGCACGAGCGCGGTATCGAGCCCATATACGCCGTAATCCTCGCCCCCCGCCGGCCCGCGACCGGCCCGGCGGGGGGCTTTTCAAGCCCGCAGCGGTTGTACCTCAAAATCCGGCACCTCGAAACGTGGCACCTCGAAACCCGGCTCCCTCGATCCGGGACGGGGCCCACGCTTCAGGGCCTATTCGCCGCTTGCGTATTCACCGGCAAAGCCGGGCGCCCCTTCATCCGGTTGCGTCCCGGGGCGCGCTGCGGCATACAGCCGGTAGGCTTTGCTCAGCGAAAGAACTCCCGGCGGGTGAACTGCCGCTCCGGCATCCCGGATAAAGGAATGAGATGAAATGAGCGCGCCGGCCGGGTTACTCTTTCTTCTCCTCGCTTCCAGCCTACCGCCCGCAGCCTCCGCCGCCCCGGCGCCGCCGCTCGTGGAAGCGAAGCGACTCAACTCCCGGGTATTCAAGCTGCTTCAGGCCGGCCGGCATGCCGAGGCCGCCCGGCTGGCGGTGCGCTCCCTGAACATCCTCGAAAAGAATCTGGGTGTTAATCACCCCCGGGTGGCCACCGCCCTCAACACCCTGGCCTCGATCCGCCAGGCGCAGGGAAAATTCGTCGAGGCGGTGGGGCTCTTCCGCCGCGCGCTGGCCATCCGCAAGAAGGCGCTCGGCCCCGAGCACCCGGATGTGGCCACGATTCTCAATAATCTGGGCGGCGCCTTTCAGACGCGGGGCACCCTGAAGGTGGCGGAATCGATGTTCCGCCGCGCGCTGGCTATCCGCGAGAAGGCATTGGGCCCTCGCCACACCGACGTGGCCCTGAGCCTCAAGAACCTGGCCGAAATTCACCGGCTCCAGAAACGATACTCCCTGTCGGAGCCCCTCCTCCGCCGCGCCCTCGATATTTTCGAGAAAAACCTCGGGCCCGGGCATCCGCGCGTCCTCAATAACCTCAACAAGCTGATCATCGATTTCCAGATGCAGGGAAAAATCGCGGCCTCCGAACCTCTCTTCCGCCGCAAGTTGTCGATTATCAGAAAATCGATTGGAACCGGGCACCTGGAAATGTCCAAAACCCTCAACAACCTGGCCCTTGTCGTCCGGGCAAGAGGAGATTTTGCGGCGGCGGAAAAAATGCTTCGCGCCTCCGTGGCCATCATCAAAAAAAACCTGGGCCCCAATCACCTCCGAATCGCCCTGACCCTGACCAATCTCGCCGAGGTGTACTGGGCGCAGGGCCTCACGAAAAAAGCAGAGCCCATCTACCTCTACGCCCTGAGAGTCCGGGAAAAAAATCTGGGCCCTCTGAGTTCCCAGGTGCTGTTTTCGCTTAACAACCTCGGGGCGCTCTATCTCAAGACAAAGCAATACGAAAAAGCCGCGTCCGCCCTGACCCGGATACTCGGCATCCAAATAAAAACGATTGGCCCCAATCACTCCCGCATCGCCACCAGTCTCGGCAATCTGGGCGAGCTCTACCTGCGAAAAGGCGAACTCGTGAAAAGCGAGGCGTATCAGCGGCGCGCCCTGAGGATACGCGAGAAGGCATTCGACCCGGAGCACCTAAAGGTCGCCAAGAGCCTCTACGACCTTGCCCGGGTCCAGACCTTTCAGGTCGAGCCCTCGAAATTCGCCGAATCGGAAAAACTCCTGCACCGCGCACTTCGCATCCGCAGGAAAAAATTCGGGAACAAGCACCTGCGGGTCGCCCAAACGCTGGAGTTCCTCTCCCTTCTCTATAGAATCAGCGACAGGACAAAAACGGGCGCCAAATATCTCCAGCAGGCCAAGGCAATCCGGAAAGAACTCAAGCGCGGCAAGAATAAATAATTAAGTGCAAATGAGCCCGCCGGCCGCTCCGCGTATTACGCGATTCGGCCCGAAGTGGGACCAAAGAAAGGCTTAAGAAAGACCAACGAAAGGAGAGCGCACCAATGAACGATGGCTTCGAGCCCAGCCACTCCGGGTCGAAATCGCTTTACGAGCGGGCGATGGAGACCCTGCCCGGCGGCTTGTCGGGTGAGCTTCGCGCCGCCGCCCCTTTCCCCATCTTCATCGACCGCGCAGAGGGGGCGCGAAAATGGGACGTTGACGGCAACGAGTACATCGACTACTCGATGGGCAGCGCCGCCCTCCTCCTCGGACACTCGCACCCCGCCGTCGTCGAAGCCATCGGCAGGCAGGCCGGAAAGGGAACCCTCTACTCGGCTCTGACGCCCCTCGAGGTCGAATGGGCGGGCCTTGTCCGCGGCCTCTACCCCTCGGCCGAGCGGGTGCGCTTCACCGGCTCGGGAACCGAGGCGAACACCCTCGCCTTCCGGCTCGCCCGCGCCGCGACGGGCCGGGAGAAAATCATCCGCTTCGAGGGCCACTTCCACGGCTGGGGAGACGACACCTCGGTCGGCATCAAGGTCCCTTTCGAGCGGCCCCACGGCCACGGCATCCTCCCGGCGGTGGACGCGGCGAGTCTGCTCTGCCCGGCCGACTCCGCGAGCGCCGAGGAAGTCCTCGCCGCGAACCCGGACACCGCCGCCATCGTCCTGGAGCCCTCGGGGGCTTCGTGGGGAACCGTCCCCCTGCCCGATGGATTTCTCGAGGACCTCCGCCGCCTCGCCGATGGCTCTGGCGCCCTCCTCATCTTCGATGAGGTCATCACCGGCTTCCGCTGGAGCCCGGGCGGCGCCCAGGCTCTCTCGGGCGTCACCCCCGACCTCACCGCCCTGGCCAAGAACCTCACGGGCGGCCTGCCCGGCGGCGCCGTCGCCGGCCGGGAGGAAATCATGTGCCTCCTCGACCCGGCCATCGAATACAAGGGCATGCGCGCCGGGGTGTTTCATCGCGGCACCTTCAACGCCAACCCACTCTCGGCCGCCGCCGGCATCGCCGCCCTCGAAATCTTCAAGACCGGCGAACCCCAGCGCCGGGCCGACGAACTCGCCGCCCGCCTCCGCGAGGGGATGGGCCGCGTCCTCACCCGCCACGAGATCGCCGGGGCCGTCTACGGGCCCTCCTCGACCTGCCACATCTACCTCGGGCCGGTGAAGCGGAACGGGAGCATCGAGGGCCTCGGCGCCGCCGAACTCAAGAGCATCCCCCCCGCCCGGGTCCAGGCGTTTCAGCACGCTCTCCGGCAGCGCGGGGTGGACTTCATGTCCTACACCGGGGGCGTCACCTCCGCCGCGCACACCGAGGCCGACATCGACAAAACGATCGATGTTTTTGGAGTAGTGATTGAGGAACTCGCTGGCGCCGGCGCGCTCGACCGCCTCTAGCGCCGGAGATCAAAGCGGGGCCGGTTAGGTGTCCTTCAAGAGAGACATGACCTCGCGGCCCGCGTCCCTTTCTCGTCCGCCTTGTCCGTCTCCGGGTCGGCGATAGGCCGTGGGCATGTCCCTGTTTTGATTCGCCTACTTACTGACCACGCCGCGCCTTTTCTTCGGAATGATCGGCAGCAGCAGGTGCGCCTTGTGTTTCGGTCCCGTGTGCAGGGTCGTGCGGCCGCCGAAGACCTCCTTCGGCCGGTCGGCCGGATGATCGTGCAGAAACGGTCCAGAGCCGCGCGAGGGCACATAGGCCTCGACCGACGGCCCCGGCCGGTCGAAATCCTGGCCGGATATGTTGACGGCGAGGCGGTAGCCCTTCGGCAACACGATGCACTGGGGCCAGATTTCCACGTCGAGCTCGTAAATCAGGCCGGGTGTCAGAGGCTGCTTGTCGTCGTGGGTGTGATAAGGCCGGAACGTAGTTGACTGTTCGGGGTCGAGCTTACGGTGCGAAGCGCGCAGCCAACCTTGGGCAAGCGGCGTCTTCGGGTCAACCGTGCCCTGGAAATACACCTCTCGCCCCTTGGGCGAGAAAGCCTGCACCGTAACGAAAAGGTCAGCGTCCCTGGTGGAGGACGAGACGAAAAGCTTGGCCACCATCGGCCCGGTGATCTCGGTCTCCTGCTTCAGTGGCGGGGACATCCAGGTCACCCCCCGCGTCAGCGCCCGGAACGTCTTCGAGCGGTTGACCGCCGGCGCCGTCCAGCCGAGCTTTCCCTTGCCGCCCGCGCTGAGATACAACTTGGTCCATTTCGTGCCCTTGAGCGGCCACTCGCCCTCCTTGCGCAACTCCACCTCGTCCGTGAACGGCCGGCGGAGATTGAGCCACACCCGAGGCTCCCGTTTCCAGCCGTTGCGCTCTCCTTTCAGGTAATAGTCGAAGAAGCGCTTCTGCAGCTGCATGCCATACTCGAGGTAGAACCACTCCTCGTGGCGGCCCGGATGACAATCGAGCCACTTCTCCTTCGAGGCGGCCTGTGTGAAGGCCTCGAAATTGCCGCGCGGGTGCAGGCCGAAGCCGGCCCAGCTGGCGGCGCTCAGAAACGGCACCTTCACCCTGGACCAGTCCGGGGAACGCGAGCGGTACCAGTCGTCGTCCATCTCGCGCACGCGGAAGTTCTCGAGCGTGTCGGCCCGGTTCTCCGCGAGCGCTTCCCTGGAAAGCGACGCCGGGCCCGTCGCCCGGGTCTTCATCCAGTGGTCGCGCGGCCCCTTCGGGTTGCCGTGTTGCACCGTCTCGACCTGACGCGGATACCAAATCTCCATGAACTTGTTCGACAGGATGCCGCCGTGCCGCGCCCAGTCGCGGTAATGGTCGGCGGCGCCTTCCCAGGGGATCATCGCCGTCAGGTGCTTGGGCTGGAGGGCGGCGACCTGCCATTGGTTGATTGCGTAGTAGGAGACGCCGTTGAGGCCGACCTTGCCGCTCGACCAGCGCTGACGGCCAGCCCATTCGATGGCGTTGGCGAAATCCTTCGTTTCGCGCGGCGAAAAAATATCGAGATAACCGGGGGAGCGGCCGGCGCCGCGAGAATCGATGCGCACGCAGGCATAGCCCCACGGCACCCAGATCTCGGGGCCCACCGTCTCCCAGGTCAGCCAGCGGTGCCGCGAGCCGGACAATACGTCCGGGTGCATTTTCACCAGCGAATCCCAGAGCGGTTTGTAGTGCTCCTGGTACTTGACGCCCTTGCCGTAGGGGCCGCCGGCCATGACCACCGGCACCTTTTCCTTGGTGTCCGGCCTGTAAACGTCGCCGCGCAACACCACACCGTCGTCCATCTTGATGGGCAAATCGCGTTCGATGATCATGGGCTCCCCTCCCGTTGTCGAGCGTTGCAACCACAAGGCCGCCCCCGCGAAAGCGGCGGCCTTGACGGCGACGGCCGTCAGTTGGTTTTATACTTTCACAAGTAACATTGAATTATGCGGCAACGCTCGCCATAACTCAAATTCCGGACTACTTCCCCCTCGCCTCCTCTGTTCCCTCCTCATCAATTTCAAACGTCTCGGAGCCCACAACCACGCCATAATCTTTTTTCGCGCTCTCTACCGACACCACCCCGTCCCTCACGTCGGCGGCGACGAGATCGGCGGGACGCGCGAGCGGGTCGCCGAAGCCGCCCCCGCCGGGACCCTCGATCAAGAGCCTGCCGGGGGGCAGATCGACGTTGGCGTACTGGGGAAGATCGTCGAGCGAGGCCGGGCCGTCCACGCCGAACATCACCCGGGCGATGGCGCCGGGGCCGCCGCCCTCGAGGCCGAACGTCGTCACCGTCCGGCACGATTCGCCCCGCGTCGAGCAGGAGACCGGCACCCGCATCTCACACTCGTAGATGACCCCCGTCCCCCCGCGCCAGCGGCCGGGGCCGCCGCCGTCCGGGCGAAGCGTCTGGCGGATGAAGCGGACGGGGTAGTCCTGCTCGTAGTGCTCGAGGTTGGGAATGGTGAGCGCCCCGAGGGTGGGCATGTTGCCGATGAGCGGGAACCCGTCCCTCCCCTCGACGGCCCCCGCGGCGGGCCCGCCGCCCCAGTGGTAGACGACGAAAAACTCCCCGCGCTCGTCGAAGCCTGCCGTCACCGGGTAGGCGGTCTTGCCCCAGGCCGCCGAGACGCGGCCCGGCACCGCCCCGGCCATCGCATTCCAGACGCACTGGGCGATCTCGTGGGACGGAAATACGGTGCAGAGGGTCACCGGGGCCGGGAACGAGGCGTTCACCACGGACCCTTCGGGCGCGATGATCTCGACGGGCCGGTAGGTGCCCTCGTTGTGGGGGATCAGGGGGTCCATCATCGAGGAGAGGCCGACATAGAGGGCCGAGCAGGTGTTGGCGATCGGGCTATTCTTGTAGCCCTTCATCTGGGGGGCCGAGCCCGTGAAGTCGGCGGTGAGATCGGTCCCCCTTTTGGTGAGGGTGAGTTTGACGGGAATCTCGGCCGGCTCGAAGCAATCCGTGTTCATGTACTCGGTGGCGGCGTAAACCCCGTCGGGGATCTTGGCGAGCTCGGCGCGCATGAGGGCCTCGGAGTAATCGAGCAGCCCGGCGAGCCCAGCGGCGAGCGGGGCCAGGCCCATCTCCTCCCCGATTTCGGCGAACCGCGCCGAACCCACCCGGGTGCTGCCCACCATGGCGGCGAAATCGTGGGCGATGACCTCGGGGGCGCGTGTGTTCGCGAGGATGAGGCGAACCAAATCCTCGCGCGGCTCGCCCCGCTCGTGGATCTTCACCGGGGTAATCCGAAAGCCCTCGTGGAAAATCTCGGTGGCGTCGGAGTTATAGGTGCCGATCACCCCGCCGCCTACGTCCACCTGGTGGGCGCGGTTGCAGACAAACCCGGCGAGAGCGCCCTCGACGAAAACAGGGGCGATGACCGTCCAGTCGGGCAGATGGTTTCCCCCGCCCATGTAGGGGTCGTTCAGGAGGAACAGATCGCCCGGGTGAATGTTGCCGGCAAAATCCTTTAAAACCCCGCGCACCGCGAATCCGCCGCTGCCGGTGTGGATGGGCAGCCCGTCCGCCTGGGAGATGAGCGCACCCCCGGCGTCACAGATGAAGCAGGAGAAATCGTGCGCCTGGCTAAAGATGGTGGAGCGGGCGGTGCGCTGCATGATGATGCCCATCTCGCGGGCGATGACATCGAGGCGCTGTTGCAAAATGGCGAGGGTGACGGGGTCGGCCATGTTTTCGCCGGCGGCGCCTTCACTCTCCTCGGCGCCGCCCTCTCCGGAGGAGGCCAGATCGATGACGAACGCGCTTCCGCCACCGAGGCGGAGGGTGTCGCCCGGCTCGACGAGAACGGTGGTGGTCGGCTCCTCGACGATGGCGGGCCCCTCGACCCGCGAGTCGGCACCCAGACCGGCCCCCCGGTAGACGGCGGCCTGCTCCCAACGGTCCACCGACTCGAAATAAACCCGGCGCCGGGAGACGGGCGCGGGGACCGCCTCCCCTCCCCCGGGCGGCGGCTCAAAAGCAAGGCCCTCCTCGGGGGCCTCGGCGCGCACCCTGAACCCGGTGATCTCGACCGGCTCGCCCGGCCGGTTGTGGCCGTAGGTCTCCTCGTGGAGGGCGTGGAAGCGGCGGGCGATCTCCCCGGTAAGATCACCAGCCAGATCCACGTCCCCGGCAAGGCCCCCGGCCTCGACCTCGACCGTCAGATGCCATGCCTGGCCCGGGTAGCGCATGTCCACCGCCGGGGTGAAAGAAAAGCGCTCCAGGCCGCTTCCGGCCCTTTCAATCTCAGAGGCGACCTCGTCCCGGAGGCTGTCGAGTTCCTCGTTCAAGGAAGCGCCCTCCATCTCCCCCAGCCGGAGGGTGCGGCTCCTCAGCCGGTCGTAGCGCACCGGACTCCCGGCCATCCCGACGGCGCAGGCCCCCGCCGCCTCGCGCGGGACGATCACTCTCGACATCCCGCAGATGCGCCCGACCGCCGGGGCCGAAAGCCCCCCCGCGCCGCCTCCCGCGACCAGCGCCATCCGGCGCGGATCGGCCCCGTGCCTTGAGCAGATGGTCTGGACGGCTCCGGCCATCTGACGGCTCGCCAGGCGGACCGCCGACGCCGCTGTTAACTGCGCTGTCATTCCGAGCGCCCCCGCCGCGTGGGCCGAGAACGCCTCCTCGGCCAGATCGATCGAGAGCGGCATCTCGCCGCCGAGCAGCCCGCGCGGGTCGAGCCGTCCGAGAATGAGGTGCGCGTCCGTCAGGGTGGGAAGCGCGCCCCCCCGGCCGTAGCTCGCCGGGCCCGGCTCCGCCCCCGCGCTCTCGGGGCCAACCCTGAGCCCGCCGCCCGAATCCACCCAGACGACGGTCCCGCCGCCTGTTCCGATGGTGTGGACCTCGACCGAGGGCAGCGCGACGTGGTAGCCGCCCACCGCCGATCGATCGACCATCCCCGGCCGCCCGCCGCGCAGGAGAGTCACGTCGCAACTCGTGCCGCCCATGTCGAAGAAAACCGCGTCCCGGGTGCCGTTCTCGGCGGCGTAGATTCGCCCCGCCGCAGCGCCCGCCGCCGGGCCCGAGAGGACGAGCGCGGCCGGATGGCGGCGACAGTGGGCGACGGTGGCCATTCCGCCGTTGCTCTGTAGGAGCATGAGCGGCCCCCGGTAGCCCATCCGGCCAAGGGCCTGCTCTAACTCCCCGAGGTAGGCCGATATGCGCGGCCCGAGAAAGGCGCTCACCGCCGCCGTCGATGTGCGTTCGTACTCACCCATGATCGGCGCGGCGCGGGAGGAAAGAACGATGAACGCCTCGGGCAGCGCCTCCGAGAGAATCTCCCCCGCCCGCTCCTCGTGCGACGGGTTGAGGTAGGCGTTGAACAGGCAGACGGCGACCGCCTCCACGCGTTCCGCGGCGAAGCGGTCTACTGCCGCGCGGACACCGGCCTCGTGGAGGGGGGCGCTCTCCTCTCCCCGCCAGTCTATCCGGCCACCCGCAGGGAGGCGGAGATAGCGCGGAACCAGCTGGGGCGGGTATGGGGCGCGGTGGTCCCAGACGTTCTCCCGGATGCCCCGGCGGATGGCCAGCGCATCGCGAAAACCCTCCGTTGTGAGGAGACCCACCCGCGCCCCCCGGTGAGTCAGGAGGGCGTTCGTCGCAACCGTCGTGCCGTGGACGAAGCGCTCGCAGCCGCCGAGAAGGGAGGAGGTATCGATCCCGAGAGAATCGGCGGCGCGGCCCAGGGCGTCGATGACCCCCTCCTCGGGGCTGCCGGGGCGGGAGGGCGCCTTGGCCAGGCAGATCAGCCGCCCCCCTTCATCGGCGACGACGAGATCGGTGAAGGTGCCGCCCACATCGACGCCGATGCGGTATTTTCGCGCCATGACTATCCTCTCGGGCTTTCGGGGATCGCTGAAGAAAAACTCACTGCAAAGTGAGGCCGCCGTCCATCACAAAAAGAGCGCCCGTGACGTAGGAGGAGGCCGGAGAGCACAAATAAACCACGAGGGAGGGCATCTCCTCGGGCGAGCCAATTCGGCCCAGGGGCATCTTCTTCACGTAGGCCGCCAGCGCCTCGGGGTTGTTTATCAGGGGAGCCCCCATGTCGGTGTCGAACTGTCCGGGGGTGATGGCGTTCACCCGGATTCCCATAGGCGCCCAGTCGGCGGCGAAGGTTTTCGTGAGGCTGTGAATCGCCGCCTTCGAGGCCCCGTAGACGGGCAGGCCGGGCCGGGCGCGCAGTCCGGCAACAGAGCCGAAGGTGACGATGCGCCCGCCGCCGGTTTCCTGGACCTCGGGTTTTTGCATGTGGGGGACCGCCGCCGTGCACAGGCGGAAGGCGCCGTAAACGTTGACGGCGAAGGTGTGCTCGAGCTCCTCGTCCGAGGTGTTGACCGCCGAAACGCGCGGGCACACCCCCGCCGCGTTGACGAGTATATCGAGGCGGCCCATCGCCGCCGCCGCCGCCTCGACCGCTCCCCGCACAGAGGCCGGGTCGGCCATATCGAGCGGGCAGACCACGGCCCGGCGGCCCTTTGCCCGGACGGCCTCGGCCGTTTCTTCGAGGAGGTCCTCCCTCGTCGCGCCCAGGGCGAGGTCCACCCCCGCGTCGGCCAGCGCCAGCGCCGAGGCCCGGCCCAGCCCCCGGCTCGCTCCGGTGACGAGGGCCGCCGCGCCCTCCATTTCCATCAAGTTCGATCCTGCCATCGCGGTGGCTCCTTTCGGGATATCAAACGGACAAAGGGAGGTCCTTTCCGTCCGGAATCGGCACCTCGCAGGCGTTCAGCGTCATGGACACCGAGGTGTAGTGGCCGATGAGCCCGATCAAATCCATCACACCGTTGTTGCCGAACTGCGCGGCGGCCGCCTCGTAGACGGCGTCGCTCACGGCGTGAGTCTCGTGAAGCGAGGTGGCAAAATCGTAGAGCGCCTCCTCGTCGGGCTTCATCTTCTCCGGGCGCCTCCGCTCGGCGATGGCAGCGATGATCGCGGGGTCGAGGCCGCCCTTGAGGGCGTGGGGCTCATGGGCGAACCACTCGTACTGGGCCGTCCAGAAGCGGGCGGTGATCAGAATCGCCATCTCGCTGAGCCTCGGCGGAAGCGCGCTGTCGTAGCGGAGATAGGCCCCCACCTTCTCGAGCACCTCCAGGTACCCCGGACTGTGGACCCACATGTGAAACGGACCGCGAAAACCGCCCCGCTTGCCCGAGACGATCGAGTCGTGGATCCTGCGCTGGCGCTCGTCGAACTCATCAATTGGCATAACCGGCATACGTGGCATACGTGGCATACGAAGCTCCCCAGGTGCGGTGAAATCCGCCCGCTCTTTCGACAGGCCGGCTGACCGGCCCGGCTGGCCGGTCCGGCGGTTTTCCGCGCGGTGGCGGGCGAAAAGCGAATGAAAGATGATAACGACAAGATAAATGGGATGACGCTGCGGGCGCAACCCCCGGCGGGGTTGCCACGGCCGTGGCCAGCTTGGGGTATATTCCGGGGGCACCATTCAGCCTCTTTTTTCCAGGAACCCTCATCAGGAGAACCCGATGCAACACTTCTACGATCTGAACCAGGTGAAGGAGCAGGACATGCCCGGCCGGAAGCGGCGGCTGGTGGTCGGAAAGGACGTCATGCTCGTCTACGTCGAACGGGAGGCGGGAACCACCCAGGAGCACACCCACGACAACGAACAGCTCGTGTACCTGCAAAAAGGAGAGGCACGGTTCACCGTGGACGGCGATAGCCGGGAGATCGAGGCCGGAGGGGTCGTCCATATACCGGCGGGAGCGCTTCACGGCCTGGAGGCCCACACTCCGATCACCTACATCGGCATCTACACCCCTCCGAGAAAAGAGGTGATCGACGCCACGGCCTAGGGGCCGCGTTTATTCCGGCGGCCGCCAGCCCCCGGACTCGAGTTCCGCCATGGCCTCGAGCATGCACGTCACCCCGTAGGTGAGCACCTTCGCACCGCAGGGGTTCACACACACCATCAGCGCCTCGCCGATCTCCTCGGGCCTGAGGCCGAGTTCGAGACCTTTTTTCAAGTGCTGCTTCAAGTGGGGCTGGTTGTGGGGATTCGACCCGGCCACCGCCAGGGCGAGGATGTGGAACAACTCGTGCATCTTCTCGTCGAAGAGCCGCTCCTTCTCGCGGATCACATCGTCCAGGCGGAGAAGCGCTTCCATGTAGTCGGGAAATTTCTCCGCGATAAACGCATGGGCCGGGTAGCGTTTGCCGCGGCGCTCGGCGATTTGATCCGCCAGGGATTTTTCGCTGTCTGGGCTCATGTCATTTCCTCATGGTGATGAAACAAAAAAATAGCGGGCGGTGGAACCGGGCCGCCCGGAGACGCTAGATCGGTGCCGGATTTTCCTTGCTGACCGCCTCGGCGAATCGCATATCGACGCCCTCCCCGTAAGGGATCCCCGAGCGAATCAAACCGCCGGAAATACACGCCTCGCGGAGCCGGTCGTAGCCCTCCCACTCCATGACGGGCGATTCGTTCCAGATGCCGAGCGAGAGGTAGCGGCCG
>MPMF02150877.1_pt1 | contig 17229 bp, 19 predicted proteins | sample 1617271 | NCBI WGS metagenome assembly MPMF02 (sample SAMN05944812, study PRJNA350692) | marine metagenome | biome: marine; feature: ODZ; material: water; isolation source: 120 m water sample prefiltered with 30 um filter, filtered on to 0.2 um... | place: Pacific Ocean | collected 2012-04-09... | reverse complement strand
CCCCGTAGATGGCCGCCCCGTAGATGGCCGCCCCGTAGATGGCCTGGATGGCAGTCCCGTGGAAGGTCGCCCGGTAGATGGTCGTGATGGCAGTCCTGTTGAGGGTCGCCCCGTCGATGGTCGTCCCGTGGAAGGACGAGTTGACGGTCGGGACGAGGGTCGGCTCATCGACGGCGATCGTCCGATGGAGGGTGATCGGCTAATATAAACACCGTCGGGAGACCAATGGGAAACCAGCTTCTTGACATCCCGGGCATTAAACGCCGCGATGTACGATTGGATCGCCACCTTGATTTCCGCGGTATTGTTATCAGTTTGGGCGACGGCAACCAGGCTGGTCGCCACGAGGCCGGCGACAACAAGCGAGAGAATCACAAGAGCGTGGAGAATCTTGTGTTTCTTTGAAGCATACTCCGATCAATCGCCTTTTTTTGTTTCATGGATTATAGCGGCCCAACGTCCATGGTGAACCGATCCACACCGAGAATCTAACAAGGCAGGACCTCGAACCAATCCGAGCTACGGCTGGGTCTTGTTAACCCGCTCCCCGACCAACCTACGGTCGGTGCCCGTCGCTAAAACTTGACTCAAATACGACAAGTTTCCGACCATAAGGAAACTAACCCGAACCGATCTGCGGTGTGGGGACTTTAGCGTATCTTCAATCCAGGTTCTCAATCTCCAGCGGTTCGAGATTGTCGGCTGGGTCGAAGCCGAAGAATCGCGAGAAGAAATAGAACTCGCCGTCGAGGGTACGCTTGATGTTGGCAGCTTTGTGGAAGCCGTGCTGCTCACCTTCGAACAGAACGTACGTGACAGGCAACCCCTTCTTCCGCAGCGCATCGACCATCAGTTCTGCCTGGTTCGGTGGAACGATTTTGTCCTCGTCGCCCTGGAAAAACGCGACTGGACAGGACAATTGATCGACCGAATTGATCGCGGACCGTGCACGGTAGAGGTCTTCGCGCTCGGGCCAAGGGCCAATCAGTGAATCGAGATAGCGACTCTCGAATTTGTGCGTGTCACCGACAAAGGCAACCAGGTCGCTCAAACCGTACAAACTCGCACCGGCCGCGAATACGTTGCGCAACGTCAGAGCGCACAGAGTCGTATAGCCACCGGCGCTGCCGCCGTCGATCGCCAGGCGGTCGGGATCAGCCAGCCCCTGCCTGACAAGATGCTGTGCGGCATTTACACAGTCATCGACATCAACGATTCCCCAGTTGCCACGCAGTCGGTTGCGATATTCGCGGCCGTGGCCAGTACTGCCTCCGTAGTTCACATCGACGAACGCGAAGCCCCGGCTGGTCCAGTACTGGATGCTAAGATTGAAATCACGTGTCGCGGCGCTCGTCGGACCTCCGTGCGAGCGGACCAGCAGTGGCGGAGACTCGTCGGCAGGCCCCTGAAAATCACCGTTCGCCGGAGCATAGTAAAACGCGTGAGCCGTCTGTCCGCCCTCTGTGGGAAACTCGATCGACTCGGGAATCGACAGATAGTCGGAATCTACTCCGACAGTACTGGAACGGCGGAGTGCTTCGAGCGAGCCGGACGCAAGATCCAGACGGACGACGGCGCTGGGAGCTGTGGGCGAACCTCCCAGAAACACCGCCTGACCGTTAAACACTTTGAGGTAGCGGATGCTTGTAAACGGAGTCTTGATCGGCTGGGTATCCAGTGTCCGCGTATTGATGCGAGTGAGATGAGCCTGGCCTGATTCGCTGTAGACACACAGCAGAGACTCGGGTGACTCGAACCCGTACGAGGCCAAGCCGAACACCCACGACGGTCCGGCAAATTCGGCCCTCTTCTCGATGATCGAGTCGGTACTCCCGCCCGTCCAGCGATACAGGTTCCACCAGCCGTTACGATCGCTGATGAAATACAGCATTCCATCGGGGGACCACAACGGCTGCAGAACGGATTCGTTCATGCTGCCCGCGATCCGCTCCGCTTTGCTCACCCGGCCGGTATCGTCCAGTTGAGCGACGCACAGTGCAGTTCCGTCCCACGGCATGTTTGGGTGATTCCACTCCATCCAGGCGAGTTGTGTGCCGTCCGGACTGAGCCGGGGGTTGGAATAGAAATCGCAACCCGAGGTGACAATCTCACCAGGACCGGCTTGGTCGAGGTCGAGCCCCACGATCGTATTTTCGGCCTCGCGTCCGGCGACGGTGTGGTCTTCCTGGACGCAAATGATGCGGTTCCGCGTTTCGTCCAGGACTCCGTCTGCCCAGCGCAAGTCCGCCCCGGCAGTTATCGGGACTGGGTCCATGCCGATCTTCTGTCGGTACAGACGCTGGTCGTCAAAATTAGAAAACCAAACCGTGCCGTTTCGGACGACAAACGCAGCGCCACCGTATTCGTGAACCCGCGTCCGAACATTGTATCCTGGCGGCGTCACATCCGTCGTCGTTCCGTCCGGAGTGCAGTTCACCAGGACGAGGCGGCCGCCCTCGGTCGGTCGCAACTCCGTCCAGTAAATGTTCCGTCCATCGATGACCGGGTCGCTAAGTCGGACGACGTCAGAGACGATCAAGTCCGAATTGATGGGAGATTTCCAGGTGCCGTACGGCGTAGTCTGGGGTTCTGGCATTCGAGGCTTCTCACTTCAATAACCGGGACGTCTTGAAGGCAAACTTGGCCGACTGTGGCAACGATCCAAACATCCTGCCCCTGGCGACTTTATGCGCCGGGGGGCGGCTTGAAGCGAACCAATGCGATGCTAGAATACCACCTGCCGCCCCTATAGCTCAATTGGCAGAGCAATTGACTCTTAATCAATAGGTTCTAGGTTCGATTCCTAGTGGGGGCACTTGTCTTCAGGTCAACTGAAAACGACGCAGAGCAGAATAACCAAAGGACTTAGAGCAACTCGCTTTGAGTCCTTTTTTCGTGGCATTGCACCTCCGTATGCAATCCGTATGCAGTCGTTGCATCGATATGGCGGTTGTGTTGCGTACTCGACACTCTGGTCGTTGCCCAATTTCAGCCTCACTCTGGGAACTTTCGTGCCTGAACCTTGGCACCCATCGCTTCTCATCGAACCCTTGCTAGGTTCAAGGTTGCCTCGACTTGGAAGCGGGCCATAGGTTGCCATCCTCCCTTGGCAACCTATGAGGGCTCATGGACGATCTTCGCGTGAAACCAGCACTCCGGAGCACCTGATGCCTCAGCGACTAAGTCGAATCGAGTCTCAAAGAACACGATGGCTGTGGAACCGTCGCATCCCACTTGGTGGCCTCACCGTTGTCGAGGGAAATCCAGGCGACAACAAGAGCACGCTCATGTGCGATCTGGCCGCTCGGATCACGACGGGTCAGCCGATGCCGCAATGCAGACGATCGAAACGCCCCAGGTCTGTCCTACTGCTCCAGGGCGAAGATGATGCTGACACAACGGTGCGACCGCGACTAGAAGCAATGGGAGCAAATGTCCGGCGAGTGTTCGTGCATGACAAACAAATGCAAGCGACCGATCCTACCGTTCTCCCCGACGGCATCGAGACGATCGCAGCTTCGATTAGAAATCATCGTATTCGATTGGTAGTCATTGACCCCGTCGATCCGTTTATCGCTGGGAGCGTCAGCAATGGGCGAACTGTCCGGGAGGCGTTTGGTCCATTGGTTGCTTTGGCGGCAGAAACTCGAACGGCAATCGTTGCGGTTCGCCATCTCACAAAGAATAGCAGCGGAACTAATGTGCTCTACCAAGGTGCTGGGAGTATTGCCCGCTTGCTTTATCTCGTTTGCTGGGAATGGGATCATTGTAGCGGTGACGAGCTATGACGGACTACGGTCTCTGCCGCATCGTCAACGCGATTCAGCTTGCCATGTGGAGAATTCAGGTCAAGATCCGGCCAGGCAGAACGAATAGCCACTTGCAATTGGCGATAACGAAAGTAACTCAAGATCAAACGGTCTCCAATGATCCCGCACAATGACACACATCTGAAAGTGATTGGCTACATCCTTTGGCTGTTTGGCTTCACTGGGGCCCACCGTTTCTATTATGGCAGGCCGATCACAGGGACGATTTGGCTTCTTACTGCCGGTCTACTGGGCATTGGCTGGATAATCGACCTGTTTTTGATTCCTAGCATGGATCGCGACGCAGATCGTCGCTACCGGTCTGGACATATCGACTACTCAGTTGCCTGGATTCTGCTGACGTTTCTCGGTGTTTTTGGGCTCCACCGATTCTATCTGGGCAAGATCATCACAGGGCTACTATATCTTGCTACCGGTGGACTCCTCGGACTGGGCATTCTCTACGACTTCTTGACACTAAATGGCCAAGTCAGCGAGATCAACTACGAGGGTAGTTTTCCTCTGCAGTCAAACCATGGCAAGGCGACCAATGCGGCGTGATCATGACGTCGTGCTTGTCGAGGAATTTTGTCCGACGAAGCAGAAGCCGTCCCCATGACGGATAGTAATCCGCCAATCCAAGCTGTCCCGCCAATCGAGTCCGCAGCTGGCGACGAACCTGATCCACCAGTCGAATCTGCACTTGGCGACGACGCCTCTAACAAGTAAGAATGAAACATGGCCGAAGATCCTCCTAGCAGCAGATCCACTTTGAGACTAAGCTAAGAGAGTGCTTTTTGTGAGCACTTCGGAGCAAACCGCGTGAGACAGTCTGGTTCTGGTCGGCTGAATTCCGGCCACGACAGTTTGATCGACGTGTAGGCGTCGTGTACCGCGTCACACGAAACCACCTTCCGAGCCCACCCACTACTCCTTCCCAAGAAACTGCCAGGGGGTTCTCAGGAATTCTTCGGGGCAAGTCAGATCGCAAGCAACGGCCCAAATCGGCTGGTGTTTTTAGTCTCGGCTTGATGCACCCCGTGCCCTTTGCCGCCTGCTACCTCACGGAGACCTACGATGCATTCCATGACGGTTGATAAAGATGACGATACCCTCGCTGTGGTCGTCTTGGATCGGAACATCAGCGAAGAAATTCGGATCATGGAAATTGGTGATGAACTGACGGAAATCGCCAGCAATATACCAGCCGGAAAGACACTCGTCCTTGATCTTCAAGACGTAGAGTACTGCTCATCAGCGATGGTCTGCGAACTTGTACAGTTACACAAATCAACTGAAAAGAACGGTGTCGAGCTGAAACTACGACACGTTTCTCCGACGATCCAGGACATCCTTCGGGTGATGCGTCTGGATGCGGTCTTCCGAATCGAGAGTTCCAACGCATAAGCCAGCGGAGCATATTCTGGAAGCGATCAGAAGTTCAACAAGTGCTGTGCTCGCAAGCCCCGGTAGATGGCGGATGGGAAGCGGCCTTATCCTAGACTGCAGCCCTTACTTTTTTCTCCAGGTCAATGAACTGATCTCTATAATGGTCATATTGATGCGGAAAACGAAAAAGGGAGGCGTTGATCGCCATGGACGGGTACTCGCACACGCAAAAGGCTCCGCTCTGCCTGATCCTCTATGGGTCCGCTCTCTTGTGTTTCGTCCTCGCCTGGGAGGTCGGCGACGCTCCGGGCATTTTCATCGCTGGTGGCGTCGGGCTGCTCATCGCGATGCTTGCCCCGGCGTTTCATCACTTGACGGTCGTGGGCCAGGGCGAGCGAGTGGCGATTCGATTCGGTCCGCTGCCCCTGTTCCGCAGGACCGTGCAATACACCGACATTGATAAGGTCGAGGTCGGACGCACGCAGATCCTAGACGGCTGGGGCATCCACTACAGTATTCGTAGTGGGTGGGTCTGGAACCTCTGGGGTCGCGATTGCGTGGTCGTCCACTTCAAGAATGGCAGCATGTTGCGGATAGGCACTGATGATGCTGAGAATCTCACACAGTTTCTGAATAATCGCACAAAAGGGGTAGCAACGTGAAGAGGCGATTCTGGATTGCCTTCATCTGTGGTGCTCTCTTCTCGCTCGTGCCAAACGCACATTGTGTGTAATCAGCGATCAGCAACCGGCTGTGAACCTTCGTGGGTCGGCTCCGCTTCAAACAAACCTCCGTACGACGAAAAGGGGATAAGTCCAATTAACACAATATTGGACTTATCCCCTTTTCGTCTTCCCCAGACGTTGACATCGCAATCAGTATCCTCGCTATCAGTATGCTGTAACTGTATGATCGGGAAGTTGATTCAGGGGTTGGCGGTTGTCTAGCAGACGTGGAGGTCCGACATGGCCAGTAGTAATTCCGACTGTGGAGTGACGCGGCGCGGCTTTCTGACAGTGACGGCGGCGGCCGCGATCGGCGGCCCGGCTGCGGCGGCGAACCCGGCCGGTGTGAAGATCGAGCGGATCGATGTCTATCCGGTTCGGTATCCGACGGAAGGATATTTCAAGTTCTTCGAGGGGCCTGGCGGATCCTACGGCCGGGCGGCCGTCATCTTGAAGATCACCGCCGATGACGGCACCGTCGGATGGGGACAGAGCGTACCAGTCGCGCGATGGAGTTACGAGACACTCGATACGGCCACGATCGTGTTGCGCAATTACCTGGCGCCAACATTGATCGGCCGCGATCCGCTGGATATCCTCGGCGCCCACCAGGCGATGGACAAGGCAATCGCGCCAGCCTTCAGCACGGGCATGCCGATCACCCGGGCCGGACTGGATCTGGCTCTGCACGATTTGGCCGGCAAGCTCACCGGACAGTCGCTGGCCCAAATGTGGAAACTTCCCAACGGTGGACCGCTGACGCTGAGCTGGACGATCAACGCCCGGACGATCGACGAGGTCGACCGACTGATTGAGGCTGGCCGGAAGCGTGGCTATCGCAACTTCAACATCAAGGTGGCCCCGGACCCGAAGTTCGACGTGCAGTTGGCCCGGCGTGTCCGCCGGTTGGTGCCCGACGGATTCCTCTGGGCCGACGCCAATGGGGGCTACGACCCACCCACGGCACTGGAAACCGCGCCCAAGCTGGCCAATGCGGGTGTCGACGTCCTGGAGGCACCGATCAGGCCGAACCAACTCAGCGGCTATCAGGCGCTGAAGCGGCAAGGCGCCTTGCCAATCCTGATGGACGAAGGTGTCGTCTCGCCAGTCGAGCTCACCGAGTTCATCCGCTTGAAGATGCTCGATGGTGTAGCGATGAAGCCGTCGCGAACCGGGGGGTTGCTCTCGGCGAAGCGTCAAATCGAGATTCTCCGCGACGCTGGATTGATGTGGCTCGGCAGTGGGCTGTGTGACCCCGATATCTCCCTGGCCGCCACACTCTGTCTGTACGGAGCCTTTGGCCTGAAGAAGCCAGCCGCCTTGAACGCCCCGCAGTTCCTCGTCGACGACGTACTGGTCCGGCCGCTGAAGCCTCGTGGCGACGTAATTGAGGTACCGACCGGTCCCGGTCTAGGCATCGAGGTCGACGAGAAGAAGGTGATGGCCCTGATGAAGAAAACGAAAGACCCTCAATAGGTCGAAATCGGGACATCGAGTTGGATTCCCCGCCCGTTCTCTGTACGATGGAAATCACTGCCGCCCCCTCCGTTTGGCTATGCGACGAAGAGGAACCACGATGTGCAACAGACAATCCGTTAGCCGACGACGCTTTCTCGGCAGCATGGCCATAGCAGCCGGTGCCGGCCCGATGATTGTGCCTCGGTCGGTGTTCGGAAACGCGGCGCCCAGCAATCGGATCGGCATCGGAATGATCGGTGTGGGACGGCAGACAGTGTCTTACAACCTCAACGCTTTCTTGCAGAATCCTGACACTCACGTGGTGGCCGTTTGCGAGGCCGATGCCTGGCGACTGGCCGAGGCCAAGAAGCGGGTCGAAGCACATTACGCCAAGCGAGCCGCCTCGGGCAGCTACAAGGGTTGTCACGCCTACGGCGACTTTCGCGAGCTGTTGGCCCGACCCGACATCGACGCCGTGATGATCTCCACACCCGACCATTGGCATGTGCCGATGTCTATCGCGGCCGTCGAGGCCGGCAAGGATGTCGCCTGTGAGAAACCGATCACGCGAACCATCGGCGAAGGCCGGCAGCTCAGCGATGCGGTCACCAAACACAATCGGGTCTTCCGCGTCGACAGCGAATTCCGCTCCAAGCAGAATTTCCTGAGGATGTGCGAGCTGGTCCGCAACGGGCGAATCGGCCGGGTGAAGACGATTGAGGTGGGCGTTCCGGCCGGCGACAACGTCACCTCGCCGGCCTGTCCGGATATGCCCGTGCCCGATGAGTTGGACTTTTCGGCCTGGTTGGGTTCGGCGCCGAAGGCCCCTTACACCGTCAACCGAGTGCATCCGCGTCACGGCTACGGACGTCCCGGCTGGATGCGGCACCTCGACTATTGCGACGGCATGATTACCAACTGGGGCACACACCTGTGCGACGTGGCCCAATGGTGCAACGGCAGCGAACGGACCGGGCCGGTCGAAATCGAAGGCCATGGGGTCTATCCGCCGGCGGACGGCTTTTGGAACGTGTTGAAGACGTTCGAGGTCAACTACCGCTTCGCCGACGGGGTCCGCATGATCTACCGTACGTCGAAGCCGTTTGTGAGATTCGAGGGTAGCGAGGGCTGGATCTACGCCGAGTTTCCCCGCGGCCTGAAGGCAGAGCCGGCTGCGATCCTCGACGAGAAGATCGGCGAGGACGAGATCCGTTTTCCATTGAAGACAGAGAAGCAGGACTTCATCGACGCCATCAAGACTCGCGGCCAAACGCTCGAAGACGCCGAGGTGGGACACCGCACGACGTCGCTATGTCACCTGGGACATATCGCCATTCGACTTGGCGAAAAGCTCCACTGGGACCCCGACAACGAGCGCTTTGCCGACAACGACGCCGCCAACCGTCTGATCGACCGGACTATCGGCTGAAGAAGACTGAGTAACACTGCTTCAATCATGTCGATCCGAGCCAAACGATAGATGTGTGTGGGGTCACTTTACGATTTTGGGCAGATGTTGAGATGGCAACAGCCGCTGCGACCAGGCTGCCAGGTATCCGGTTCAAACGAGAAACCAGCTGCCTCGAACGTGCCCTTGTCGATCTCTCCAGCAATCTCGCACATGACTGTCCTATCGTGTTCATCCAGGCTCAACTCCTCCCAAGCTCCTTTCAGCGGGCAGGATTCCAGGTGGACGACCAGCGCATCTGCGTCGCACTGCATGACATGGGGATCGAACAGCCGCCCCTCGTCGGGAATGATTCCCAAGAACGCATCCCTTAGGCCGGTTAGGTTCTCGGGAGCGAACTGGCAAAACTGCTGGCCAATCTGTTCGCCTCGGCGGTAAATGGCACGTTTGAGTACCGTGACAGCCTGCTCTTCGCCGATTTCGTTTCGCAGTTCATCGAAAATCAGATAGTAGAGGATCGCCCGGTTCTTGAATGACGCCTGGAGTTCGTGTCGGAGAGTTTCTTCACTCATGGAGAAGCCTCGGTTTGCCGTGCATGGACTGCGGTGTGTTGGTGATATTCCTGATCAACTAACGAGTCTGCAGTCTATCAACTTGGGAGTTTCTTTTCTCGATCCTGCGTCGCCAATTTTATCGCGTCCACGTACGGCTCGCAGTGACGACGCTGACACACATGCAGGATGGCCTCGTCTAACGCTCGCTGCTCGATCCAATGCAGATAGGCGATGACGGTACTTGGCGAGCGGTTCATTCCTACGTAGCAGTGCACAAAGACCGTGTGCCCGGCCTGCAAAAGGTCTTGTAAGGCGGCAACGCAGTCCGGAAGTTTCCGACGTAGTATGTCCGGATTGAAGTCCTGCACCGGAATGCGCCGAACTTCGATCTGATGTTCATCGTAGCAGGTCTGCATGTCGTGCCACTCGATTTGCCAATACGCCAGATCGTCGGCGGTTTGCACGTTGAGGACTGCTGTGATGCCTGTTTCGGAAAGCGTGTCGACGTGGTCCGGTGTTCGTGGACAGGAACCGACAAAGAGGTTGGGTAGAATCTCGCTAAAATCCATGAGAGGCTGTGAGTTCATGTCTACTTTCAAAGCTCGTTCCGTTGATGGAGTGTGGGCTTGGGCCGTCGATTACGGCAATTCTGCAGCCATTGGGGCCATCCGTAAAAAACGTGCCGCCTCTGATGGCGAACCGAGAATCGAATCCGCATCAGGACTTGACGAATGTACAAGCCTGACTTGGGTGGACAACCGCTGAACTGTTGGTGCTGTAACGAGAATTTCACCCTCTGTCGATGCGTGTTTTCCGCAGACGATCGAACGTCGTCGTGCAGAAACCGGTCGAGTCGCTGATGAAAGGGCTTTGCCGAGCGTTCTATAGCGATCCGCTTAACTGCAGGGTGCGTATCATTGGCCAATTCTCGGAGTTGTTTCCAGGCTCCCATACGGCGTAGGGCCTTCGCCACCTCCTTTCGCACGCCATGGCTCGTATCGCATTGGAAGGAAGCCACAACACACATGACAGATCGATGGCGGATCTGACCGAGCAACCAGATGGCGATGTTTCGCGTAGGTGTTCCACGATGGATCGAACACCAGGCGAGTCCGCGAATCGGGCGGTATCTCACGATCCTTCGAAAATCCTCTCGAAAGGAGAACAAGGAGGATGCGTTTCGGTTTCTCCAGTCTTCCAGTCTGTCAAGAAATACTTTGACCTGTTCGTCGGAAGCCAAACATTTGTACGTTCTTCCTTGGAATTCAAACTGAGAAGAATAACATGACATCGCGTTACGCACGCGTGCCGTGTACTGGGGGCGAAGCGGCAATCGGAAAGGTGTTCGAGTCACTTGGCTCGCTCTCTGGGCGAGGAACAGCTGTCGTTAGGATTGTCAGAGGAATTACTGTCCGATAGTCGCCTTTCGCGGAGCGAAAGACGACAATAGAAGATCGAACACTGCTTACTGAGTCTACCACATATCTGCGGACTGGCTCATCGCTGGTACCTGATGAGCTTTCATTGGAGCATCTGTTCGGCAATCACACCCACACCAGCCTGCGTTTGACTTATTTCGTCTGGCTGCGAATCGTCACTGGTTTTCTCACGACAAAGGGCGGTTGCAGGATACCGTACTCGGCGGCTGTGAGGTATTGGCGGCTTGATGTCAAGTCCGCTGATTCTCTCTGGATTTCCACCACCAGACGGTTGGCAACGCAAGCAACAGGATAGGTGCGCCGATTAGAATCAAGAAAAAGAAGAAGCACTTCCGCGCAACCGTCTCACATTCTGAATGCCCGCCACTGCCGTCAACGAAGGCAATCAATGTCGAGCATAAGTTAATTCTTCCGTGGGACGCAGCCAGAAGCAAGAGCGACGCTGTGGCAAAAGGCAGAGCAACCGGTGACCTGCGTTCTGTATCGTGTGTCGTGCTCATCTTGCTACTCGCCCGGGCGTCGCGCAACGCCACCCTCGGTGATGCGACGACTTGACTGCTCTGTGGTCAAGCATCCAACGCGGAAGCCCATTTCGTAATGGCATCTCTTTTGCAACTGAGGACAGAACGACCTGAAACAGTCTCAAGTAGACCACAAAGGAAGACATTTTGTCGCGCGCGATGGGCGTATTTGCACGATACATCTGGTCGTTTTCGATTCACAGTTGCCGTTGAGTCACGAAGAAATGGGAGGTCTGAAGATGTCGGAATGTAAGACGGAGGACGTTGTAGCAACGGTTGGAGCGTTCGTTCGTGTCGATGTAGAGACCGCCGTGGAAGTGCGAGACAGGCTCGCGCAAGTTGTTGGAGTCACGCTGTTCGATCTGGATGAGCCGGCAAAGGTCGGCTTGGTCATCGAAGCCCGCAGCCTCGACGCAGCCCACGACAAAGTCACCCAAGAGATCAAACAGGTGGAAGGCGTTTTGGGCGTCTGGCCTGTCTATACGAACTTCGAGAAGTGAATTGAGTACCGCCTCATCAAGGCATTGCTATCAAGGAGCACAGATCATGTCTTCGACTCGACGAGATTTCATTAAGGCAACTGCTGCTGCAGCCGTCGCCAGCGTCGCAGCGCCAGACATCGCGCTGCCCGTGCTGCAAGATAATTCAACGAAGTGGGTGAAATCGGTCTGCCGATTCTGTGGTACTGGCTGCGGGGTCATGCTCGGCTCGCGGGATGGGAGACTGGTCGCACTGCGCGGAGATCCAGAGCATCCCGCGACGAAAGGACTCGTCTGCGCGAAAGCTTTATTCCGGGCTACGATCTGGCGATCTTCCACGCGATGGCTCACGTCATTATTCGCGATGGGAAGGTCAACAAGGAGTTTGTCGATAAGTATGTGCAATTCAAAGCCGTGAAGGATGGCAGTCCGATTGCCGTCACGTTTGACCAGTACGTTGAGTTTCTCAAGGATTTTACGCCTGAGAAGGCAGCTGAGATCTCCGGTGTTCCCGCCTCGACGATTGAGGAGGCAGCAAAGTTGTTCGCAGTCGGACCAACCATGTCATTTTGGACGATGGGCCTGAATCAGCGCACCACTGGTGTCTGGGCGAACAACTTGGTGCATAACCTCCACTTGCTCACAGCCAACATTTGTAAGCCCGGTGCGACGCCTTTCTCGCTGACTGGCCAGCCCAATGCGTGCGGCGGCGTCCGTGACACAGGATCGCTGTGTCACATCCTGCCGTATGGTCGGTTGGTCGCGAAACCCGAGCACCGCGCGGAGATGGAGAAATTGTGGGGCAGCAAGCCCGGCACGATCCCACCCAAGCCAGGGCTCCACACGGTCGAGATGTTCAACGCCTTGGGCCGCGATGAGCTAAAGGCGATGTTCATTCTGACCACGAATCCGGGACATTCAATGCCCAACGTGACGCCACACCGCGACGCGATGGGTAAGGAGCGTCCGAACAAGCCGTTCATCTGTGTCTTGGACGCCTAAGCTCGAAGAGGAGCAGCTGTTCGACGAGCACGCGTTCCCGCCGATGCTCCCCAACAGCAGATCGCACGTCAACACATGGACCTCCACGGATTGCCTGCACTGTCACGAAGACGGACTCAAAGGAGCTCCCGTCACAAAGCACGCGAGCGAGCATATGCCTCGTCTGTTGTTGAAAGCGAATTGCCGAACTTGTCATGTCCAGGTACGGGCGATCGAGTCAGCAGTGGCGACGGAGTGAGTGACACGACGATGGACGCGATAGCAAGGCGGCACTGGCTGGCCGCGGGTATTGGCGCTGTGGCTGGCTTGCTGCTTGGAGGTGCATATCGGCAAACGAACGTAGCCGGACATATACAGAACCGCGCACATGACCGCGCTAAACCGCACACGTTCCGGCCAACGACGCTTCGGCTTTCGTTCCGAGTTTTTCCGTGCGTCTCAGAAAATCTGCGAATCACCAGCAAATCCGCTCAACTGGTACGCGACATGCGTAAACGAAGGCACAAAGATGCCAGCACCGTCGAAGTACACCACAGTGAGCAAGCAATGAGTCACCCCGCAACGCAGGAAGCAACGCGGTCCCCGTCGGCTCTCGCTGGCTCGGGTCGAGTCCCATGGTGGTTGGGCTTCGCGGTCGCTTTGGTGTTCATTCTGTTTGCGGTCCACTTCGTTCGGACACCTAACCGATTGGACATACCGGTCTCCGGGACATTGGACGCCGGAATCATCCCGCAGGGCGCGCTTTCTACGGCACCACGTCGCACAATCCTGCAGGACCCACCAACCCGCTTCATCGCTGGTTTCGACAGGACCTGCATGGACTGTCATCGGACATTTCCGCCACGCGAGGACCCCCCAGTCGCGCTGCTCCAACACAAGCACATCGTCCTGGATCATGGCATCAACAGTCGTTGCAGCGACTGCCACTATCCAGTAGATCGCAACCGGCTCAAGATGCACGACGGCACCGTGGTGGGTTATGACGAGGTCGTCAAGTTGTGCTCGAAATGCCACGGTCCAACGTATCGCGACTGGCAACACGGAGCGCACGGGCGAACGAATGGATACTGGGACAGCACGGCTGGTGAGCAGATCCGCTTGAAATGTACCGAGTGCCACGACCCACACATGCCGCGCGTTCCGGCGATGGACCCGATACAGCCACTTCCTGGTCCACACACGCTACGTATGGGCGATCAGCGGAAGGATCCCCACCAGGAGCTTGAAACGCAACGCGACCCGCTGATCCGAGCGTTACACGAGGTCGAGCCTCACAGCCAGGGACGGGAAAAGGAATGACAGACGCAGCTGAACCAACTGGCGTGGACAGGGAAACGGGCGACAGCACACCGGCGGAGCCTGCGTCGCCAAACGTGACTCGGCGAGGATTCCTGCAAGGCACTTTGGCGGCTGGCAGCGGATTGGCGGCGTGTGCGGCGGCGTTGAGCCCGCTCCGCGAGCTGGACACCACTGACTTTACGATCGAGAAGTTCCTGCAGAAACACTACAAGGAGATGACGCCAGAGGACATGGAGCAGGTCCTCGTCAGAATCCGGAAAGAAGTCGCGCAACGTTATGACATCGAGCCCAACTTAGAGGACGTGAAACCCAAAAATGGCGTTGAATTTGTCTACGCGCTTCACTTGGGCCGGTGTATTGGTTGTCGCCGTTGTGTTCACGCTTGTGTCGAAGAGAACAACCAGAGCCGCTCGCCCGAAGTTCAGTACATTCGAGTGATCGAGATGCCGCGTGGCAGCACTGATCTTGAACGCGGCGACCACCACTACGACCGGCCGACTGTTCCGGACAATGATCACTACTACATGCCGGTTCAGTGCCATCAATGTGCCAATCCGCCTTGTGTCAAGGTCTGCCCGGTCGAAGCCACCTGGAAGGACGAAGACGGCATCGTCGTCATTGATTACGACTGGTGCATCGGCTGTCGTTACTGCGAAGCAGCCTGCCCGTATTGGGCGCGGCGTTTCAACTTCACCGAACCGGGATATGCCAAGGACGACACCGGACAGTACGTCCTCAACGAAGACATGGCCTACCTGTCGAACCGCCCTCGCTCGAACGGAGTCATGGAGAAGTGTCATTTCTGTCTGCATAGAACGCGGAAAGGACAGATGCCAGCCTGCCTCGAAGTCTGTCCTGTCGGCGCGCGGAAGTTTGGGAACATCCTTGACCCCGAAAGTGAAGTCTCGCAGATCCTCAAGACGAAGCATGTCTTTGTACTCAAGCAGGAATTAGGCACGCTGCCACGGTTCTTCTACTACTTTGACGAGGACTATCCGCGGCTCAGGGAACAGGACGCACAAGCAGATGCGGTGCCCGACGACGTAACGGAAGAAGGTGTCGCATGAAGGACTACGCGATCTTCCTTTGGCGATGCTTTCGGATCAGCTTCATCGGTACTTGGCAGTACTACATTTGGATGCTGTTGCTGACTGTCCTTACGCTGTTGGGAGTCAACGCCTACTGCAAACAACTAGTCCAAGGTTTGATCACGACAGGCATGACCGACCACGTTTCGTGGGGAATGTATATCGCGAACTTCACGTTCCTGGTCGGCATGGCGGCGGCGGCGGTAATGCTGGTCATCCCAGCCTACGTTTATCGCAACAAGGAGTTGCATCATCTGGTCATTTTCGGAGAGTTGCTCGGTGTCGCCTCGATCGTGATGTGTTTGCTGTTCGTGAATGTGGATCTCGGTCGTCCGGATCGTTTCATGCACCTCTTCTGGCGATTCAACTTCCCTATCTCGATGCTCACGTGGGACGTCATCGCGCTCGGCGGCTATCTCATCCTGAACATGCATATTTGCGGATACCTGATCTACTGTGTCTACCGCCGCCGCAAGCCAAGTCCGTTGTTTTATATCCCGTTCGTGTTTGTGGCGATTGCCTGGGCGATCAGCATCCACACAGTTACCGCGTTTCTGTACGTCGGGCTTGGAGGTCGACCTTTTTGGAACTCGGCGATCATCGCGCCACGATTCCTGGCTTCGGCGTTCGCCGCAGGTCCGGCGTTTATCATCCTGACGCTGCAGTTCATTCGTTACTACAGCACCTATCACGTATCTGACAAAGCCCTGCGATTGCTGCGGAACATTGTCACGATAGCGCTCACCATCAACATGTTCTTGCTGGTTTGCGAACTCTTCACCGAGTTTTATAGCGGTTCGGCGCACATGGCGTCGACACGATACCTGTTTCTTGGTCTGCATGGTCACAGCGCCCTCGTGCCTTGGATCTGGACCGCCATCGCACTCAATACAGGCGCGATGATCATTCTTTACTCACCGCTGCATCGCAACTTGCCAGGGATGAATCTGGCCTGCGTCATGATCCTACTTGGCATCTGGATCGAGAAGGGAATGGGCCTGATCGTTCCCGCGTTCATCCCATCGCCGCTCGGAGAGATCGTCGAATACGCGCCGACGTTCAACGAAACGTTGGTCTGCTTCGGGATCTGGGCGTTTGGGTTGCTGATCTACACAATTTTTGTGCGAATTACGATTCCTGTCCTCTCGGGCAGGTTGGCTTACGACACCGTCTATGTCTTCGCTCCCGATGTGACTGGTTCGGCCCAGTCGGCTCAGCAGTCCGAGGGAGCGGCAGAAAGTACGGCAACATGATTGATCACTCGATCGAAAAGGAGGATATGACCATGACTTACTCCAGGATCTCAACTAGGGTAGCGCGCGCAACGGGAGTTTGTTTCGCTGTCCTCGCCTTAATACTTGCGACGTCTTCAGCCGTTCGTGGTCAGGCGATAGGCTTGCCAAAGCTCAGCGCGACCTCGGGCGATTGCATAAAGTGCCATAAGAAGGAGAGTCGCGCACTCTATCAGATGTGGGGTGAGAGCAAGCATTTTCGGGCGAACGTCGGCTGTTATGAATGTCACGCGGCCGAGAAGGGCGACTCCGATGCCATGCTCCATTACGACGAGATGATCTCGACGATCGTTAGCCCCAAAGATTGCGGTCGTTGTCACGCCAATGAGGTCCAAGAATTCGCTGGCTCGCACCATTCAAAGGGGGCTCGTATTCTCGGTTCGTTGGATAACGTGCTCGCGGAGATCGTCGAAGGCAACAGGGGAATGAAGACGATGGGCTTTCCACATGGGAATTCAGCGGCGGCGGTCAATGGTTGTTGGCAATGTCATGGTTCGCAAGTGAAAGTACTCCCGGGCGGAAAACTCGACCCAGCGACATGGCCGAACACCGGGATCGGACGTATCAACCCAGATGGTTCGGAGGGTTCATGTTCGGCCTGCCACACACGACACGGTTTTTCCGCCGCTCAGGCGCGGCATCCCGATACGTGTGGCAAGTGCCACCTGGGACCGGACCACCCGCAAAAAGAGATCTACGAGGAATCGAAGCACGGTATCGCCTTTTTCGCCAACATTAACAAGATGAACCTCGACAGCCCGAAGTG
>MPMF02312932.1_pt1 | contig 17279 bp, 15 predicted proteins | sample 1617271 | NCBI WGS metagenome assembly MPMF02 (sample SAMN05944812, study PRJNA350692) | marine metagenome | biome: marine; feature: ODZ; material: water; isolation source: 120 m water sample prefiltered with 30 um filter, filtered on to 0.2 um... | place: Pacific Ocean | collected 2012-04-09... | reverse complement strand
GATCAGACCTCACAGCTCACTGGGATATCGACCGCCAGCTCCAGAAACGTTTGAACCTATGCCCTCAGTTTCCGCTACGCTACAACTGACGGTATAGAAAATCATCACTCTAAGGGTGGTACTAAGATTTAGGGTAGGTCAGGCGTTTGACCTGGTTTCCGTATACTTCGGACGAAGAAGCAATGATAATCTTTTTTACTTTCTCCTTTACACAAGATTCAAGGATATTAACCGTACCCTGTATATTTATATATAGGCATTCTAGCCTTCTTGCTTCCGTTCTTTTTACATCCAAAGCAGCCGCAAGGTGAATAACATAGTCGCATCCTCTCATCATCGTTGAAACGAGGTAGGGATCTAAAATGCTGCCGACTGTAGAATCTTTCGGGTTATCTCTATTCTCAAACAAATCCAGCAGCTTTACTTTATATCCCTGTGAAATAGCTCTTTGGAAACCGAAGACCCTATAAAACCAGCGCCGCCTGTTATAAGAATACGAGCCATTTATTTTTTTCTCCCATTATATGTTTAAAAAAATTCACTGATTATATCTAAAACTCTATTTTTCCCCATACCATCCACCAATGCTTTCCCGTTTTTGCTCATTGAGCATCTCAGAGTTTTATCATTTAATAGCTTGTAAAACTCGCTTTTGAAAGTATTTGCATTAAGTTTTTTGTAACTCCCCAAGTTCACGACGCAACCATTTTCCTCAAATCTTTTTGCTGTACCTGACTGATGGGGATACAGACAAATAGTGAGAGCGGGTAAACCAACACAAGCAGCTTCATAGAGACTAAACCCTGCTGCGGTTATACATAAATCCGAATGAAAGTATAACTTCCCCATATCCTTATAATCTATCATGGGATTAATCTCAAAGTCTAATTCTTTAAATCGTTCTATAATTAAATCTTTATTGGCAACCGAGGGACCTAAAACCCAATCAACCTTCCCAGCATATTTCAATTCTTTTAACCAGTCCAACATCATTAAATTTACGGAACAAGGGTCGCTTCCTCCAAAGCAAATTAGAAGATTTCTCACGGTATCTGAAATAACTTTATCCATTAAATGATATTGACTAATTTCCGGCCTTATCAAAAAAAAATCAGTCCCATAGTAATAATTTTTTTTCTTTAAATGACTTCCAACAACACTATTAAAAACAATATCGGAGCATTCGGGCCCTCCCTGGGTATCGTCTAAAGATATTACGATAAACTTTTCAAGTAACTTTTTAATATAACTTTCTTCCCTGTCGCACATATCAATTATCAAAATATCTTTTTTAATTGAACTATTTAAATGAAGTATTTCTGGCACTTCGTTTTCAACATTTATTTCAACATACTTACAATTACTCTGTTCCAACATTCTTTTAGTATCCGGATAACCGGCTATAACAAAGACAGGAGAAACCCCTGTTTTTTGATATAGATCATTGGAAAAATCTATCATTCGGTATAAGTGCCCCATACCAATTTCCTGAATATTGGTTCCATCTACTCTTATAAATATCATGATTGTTTCAAGCCCATATTGATTTTGTCATTAAGACTCCAAGGCACAAAAAAGGGGATATGAAAAAGGTGGGGAAAGAATAATTCTCCCCCTTCTTCCCATTTTTCCTCAATCTTTACTGCTATCATAAGAAACTATATTTTATGCGGTATTGGTATAAATTGTATTCGAATTTTTTTCATAATCAGAACAAAGCGGGGGGTTAGCCTGCCTTAATAAGCTAGTTATTAAAGGGATCTCCTTTGTGTTGGGACGTCGCGAGTAGAAAAACCTTAGGCAGCGTCTTACTGGATATCATTAACCTCATAATATTTTTTTAGAGTCCCTTCCTGTTGCATTCTATTATAGAGGTCAAGATCAGCTTTAGTGTCCACTTCCAGCCAGCCGTTATTTACCTGAACAGCGCGTACAGGCCATTCATTATCTATAAGATATTGCAAAAAGCTTGTCATATACATATTTCGAAAATCTTTGCCGTCATAAGTACTTTCTCTGTCCATCGAAAGATATGCCTTTTTCAGCTCTAATACATGATCTGCTCGTATTTTGATCAACCCTATATATTGAGCCTGGATTTCGTCATATCCTTTTGGTTTCTTGCCCAGTTCGCACACCATACCCTTTTTATCAAGCTTAAGAGTTTCAGCATCCCGGAGGGGATCATCCATACGAAGCTCCCAATAGCGCCTCCACTCGTGGTCTACGGCAAGAGCAACGGGGGCATCACATGAGATTAAAGTTTCCAAGACACTCCGTTCATATACAATATCACCATAAGTAATGATCAGGTCTTCATCTCCCTCCATAATTTTGCGCGCGCAAAAGAGGGTTTCAACCATATTAGTATCAACATATTCCGGGTTAATTAATATTCGAAATCTTCCTTTTTTAATTGCATCCGCGCAATGGCCTGCAACAATGGTAATATCAGTTATTCCTCTTTCCTTTAGTACCGCAATCTGTCTATCCAGAAGGCTAATTCCAGCCAACTCTACGAGGCATTTAGGAGAGTTATTGGTTAAAGGCGCCAAACGAGTCCCTTGCCCTGCCGCAAGAATAATAGCCCTCATTAAAACTCTCCTAAAATATATCGCATAATGATTAAATCCACCTCAGACCAAGGCTCTCCTCTCGCTCAGGATGACACATTATTCCATAAATGGGCAGTTCTTTATGCTATCAAGGCTTCTATTGAACCGTCTTCAGCCCATGCAATAGGCTTTAACAACCAATTTAGTGGTAAATTTTGAATACCGAATTGATGATAGCTTTAACATCCATTGATTCCGGCCAACCTTTTTAATGTAGAGGCTTTAAACGCAATTTCATAGTGAGAAGCCACATGACCTTCAACAGAATTAACTTCACCTCTATAATGAACTGTTAAAAGCTGTATTCCTTTACAAACTCCTAAAATAGGTAATTTTTGAGAAGAGCAGAAATTTATAAGAAAATGCTCAAATCGATGTCTTCCAGGCTTTTAATTATTTCCCTCTTGCTCTAAAACAGTTTTGATATCGTAGTAATGTTGTCGGCTAACTCCTAATTTGCGACAGGCTTCACTGATGTTGCTTAACTGGTAGGAAAGCTCAACAATGTTTAACTTGCATCTTATGATATATTGTTGATGAGTCATGGTTATCCTCCTTTTGTTAAGATTTATTGTTTGAGACCAATTTATCTTAGCCGGAAAACCATGCTCATCAATTATTCTTTGATGGGACAAATCTGTAAACTCAATTCGTGACTACTCCAATTAAAAAGTCTTTTATTGTCCCATCTATTGCAATTTTTTTCGTTAATATCAATTCAGATATAGAGGAGCAGATATTCCTATCTAAGGTTCTATATTTGCACGTCTTAAGACTTGCTTTCCCCTCAATTTTCATCTTAAGTGTTCTGCATTAATTTTAGTTTCTTATAATAGTACCCATTTTGCATTAACATAGAATGGGTTCCTTTCTCCTTAACAACACCATTCTCAATATAATAAATAATATCTGCTTCTCGAATTGTAGAAAAACGGTGTGCTACTGCAATAATAGTAAGTTGACCATGCATTTTCTTTAATGCCTTCTGTATATATTTTTCCGATTCGGAATCCAACGCGCTTGTAGCTTCATCCAAAATAAGCAACTCCGGTTGGTGATACAAGGCTCTGGCAAGAGCAATTCGCTGACGTTGTCCTCCAGAAACCTTAATTCCCCGGTCCCCTAAAATGGTTTCATACTTTTTACTGCATTTAGTTATAAATTCATCAGCATGAGCTATTTTAGCCACTTCCTTGATACGTTCTACATCCGGTTGAGTGTCCCCGTATGAAATATTTGTCGCAATCGTATCATTTAATAGAAAAACATCCTGTGCCACAACACCAACATGCTTACAAAACTCATTACGGTCATAATAAGTTATGGGTTCATTGTCATATAAAATTTCACCTGAAGTAGGCTGATACAATCCTATAATAAGGTCAATTAACGTAGTTTTCCCGCCACCTGAAGATCCAACAAAAGCAATGAACTGCTTCCTATCTATTTTCATATTGATATCTTTTAAAACCAAATCATCCTTATAGGTAAAAGAAACTGCCTTAAGCTCTATCTCCTGTTCAAACTGAAATTTATTCACTCCAGATTCTTTACATTTTTCATGTATAAGGTGCTCCATGATTATCTCAATACTGGGAAAACTTTCCGTCAGAGTAAGCCAGGTGCTATTAACTGTGTGGAGTGAAGCGTTTAAGCGATTAATGGCCAGTAGGAAAATAATTACCTCTGCTCCAGTCATTGCAAAGAATTTAAGCCCCATATAAATTCCTATTGACGCTAAGATTATTGATGAAGAGCTATTGAAAAATGGTTGAAAATGGTACAAGTAATGGATGTTATAACCTAATGCTCTTTCTTTTTCTATATCAGGATATGTCCGAGCTTCCACGAACTTTTCCAGTCCCATACTTTTTATGGTTTTAATCCCGATTATAATTTCGGTAAAAGTAAATGACTGATGCAACTTGATGTCTTGAAATATTTTTAGGAGGGCATAGATTTTTCTGGAAAAGAAATAGGTTGCAAACAATATACAGCTGCCGAACAATATCATAATCGACGTTAGTTTTGCTGAGATAAAAAAAAGAGCACATAAGTATGCAAGTGACAATAGTATGTAAACAAGCAACCTAAGAAAATTTCCAGCGATTTGCGCAGCTAGGGACGCCTGCTCATTAAGAATTGAAACAACTCTTCCGGTTTTAATATTAAGAAACCATGAATATGGCCGGTCAAAAAGATCTGTAATTAGCTGTTTTTTTACATCCCGAACAAATGAAAAGCCCAAAGAGCCTGAAAAAACCGTTGCAGTGTATGTGGTTAAATTGCCTACAATTATAACCGTGGTTGCAATTACAATAAGGACGAGCAAAGAAGGTTGCAGCCCTATCATGCTGGTCACAGAATTACTTAAAGAAACAAATATGTTCTCTGTTTCGCCGCTTTCAAGAAAAGAACTAATAACTGGTATATACAACCCCAAGCCTATTCCTGAAAAGACGGCTGAAAAAATGCTTAGAACAACTGTTATAGCAGTAATTATTTTGTAGCGGCTGAATAAAAATAGTTTTAAAAACCGGAAATATTGTTTATTCATAATCCACATTAAACAAATTTAAATAATTTTAAATTCCGCTAATACATCCTCTGTGAGTGTTCAGTTAAGAATCATTTTTAAGGATTATTTATTTTCTCACACTTCGATAGAGTTTGCTTATATGATGACCCTGTTCCAATATATGCCCAAATCCACTTAGTGACAAACCATAATTGTCAATATAATGCCGAATAATGGTCTTTTCTCACTGGAGTGGACAAATTCAATATTAGTGCCCTCCGGATTAAAAAAGAAAATGGTTCACAATCAAAGTTTTTTTCAGCGAGCCTTATAAAATCATATATGAATTTTTTTGTGGCAAATAAATTATATAAAAACATATCTTTTTTCTGTATTAAACTGAACTCCAAAAGCTCCCCCAGGTAATCACCGATCTTTTCATCAAAGCAGTCCTTTCCCGAAAGACTTCCTTAGCGATTCTGAAGACAATGCCGTGTAATTCTTCCATATGCTCGAAAATGGCTTTAGCTCAATACATTAATTGTTCATTGACACCGAATTCTTGCGACTCATAACATTTAAATATATCCAGTTGTTTTAAAGAATGTTCCATCTCGTTTTTGCTGTCCCACGGTTGATTTGTTTCCCGCAGAAAATCATCATAAAGTTTAGACAGTTGGTTTGAATTATTTTCAATACTTGAGTGAATATCAAGAATGAGAGAAGAAATTGAAATGTCATCTGTCTTAAGGAATTTAAAAATTTCTTAAAAGATACTGTACGTCTCTGTTCCTAAACAATGCTATTCTTCCCAGTTATAAAGTTTTGATAGATTTTGCAAATAAGGGCTACTGTCCCAACACCTTTCCAGGAAATAACTTCCAACCCTGCGCTTTATCGGTAACGTACCTTCTAACAGACATACAACATCTTTACATCCTCTCCCTTTTTCACTAAGAATATTTTCATAGCGTTTACGCCTGAGATCATGGAATTCTTCTTGAAAGCGTTTATTGCCAGTGAATTTGCCATTATCCAGAAAGCAAAAATACTCTTTTACTGTTTCAAATATTTCTTCAGGAGAATTTTCAACGTACTCTGCTATGGCTTGAATAGCTGTTTGATTGGCCTAAAAAATTGGTCAATTTATCGGGAATATCAATGCATTAAACTCTCAGATAACCCGGTTGAGAATCGTTTATCCACTGATCAACCATTTTTGCGAAGTTTTTATTGGTAGAAGAATACGGGTCATAAACCTTTAATTTAATCAACTCCATTATTTTTTTATCATCTTCTCCACAGCAGTGGGAGTCTCCAAGAAATTCAAAATAGTCGTTTACCCCTGTGGAGATAAATTTTACATTCAGCCCTTGCATAGCCACATCATTGCGAATTTGCTCGACAGCGCGAAAGGCAAGAAAATTTACGATAGAATAAATAACGGGGATGAGCCCTGTCATTGCCATTCCGGCCGCGATCCCGACAGTACCCTGCTCCATAATCCCCAAGTTAAAAAGTCGGTCTGGGAACTCAGTTTTAAACTTTTCCGTCACTCCAAAACCCATATCGCAAACCAGTAGAACTATTTTTTTATTTTTTCTGGCATGGGGAAGCAGCTCATCTCCAATATCTTTACGAAAGTTATTTTCAAATTTATTCATAACGAACACCCTTTTTTCGCTCTTCTTTAGTAGGAATACGAAAATGGAATTTAGGCACGTTTTCCATACAATTCATTCCATACCCTTTAATGGTATTTGCAATTAAAACAAAAGGAGCTTTGTTTTTTTCTTGGTTTTCTATCCGATTATTAAGAATAGTAGTTATCTCTTCCAAGTTGTGCCCGTTGCAAACTTTAGAGATAAAGCCAAAGGCCTCCATTTTGATTTTTAAATCATCTTTTCTTCCTTTTGGTGTCAGAACATTTTCCAAGAAATCCATAGCTTGCAGTCTATTTTGATCTATTATGACAGTGAGGTTGGTCAGTTCATACTTTACTGCCACCTGAATGGCCTCCCAGTTGCTACCCTCCTGCATTTCTCCATCACCAACAAGACAGTAGGTATGGTAATTTCTCTTTTGAATTTTTGCTCCCAAAGCTATTCCAACTGCCTGCGGTAATCCATGTCCCAAAGAGCCACAACTTGCCTCTATACCGTGCTCAATGCTTCGTTCCAAACAGCCTTGAAGAAAACTGCCCTTGTAAAAATTGACCCAGTTTTCTCTCTCGATATACCCAGTATCCACTAATATTGAATAAACGCCATAGCAGCCATGCGCTTTGGAAAATACAAGTCGATCTCTTTCTTCCCACTGGGGATCATCGGAAAGGTTCATTATATGATAATACAATACTACAAGAAGGTCCACACAGGATAGGGATGAGGCTATATGCCCCGCTCCGTTTTTTGAAGTAACTTCTATTAAATCCTTTCTTATAAAATTCGCTTTATCGAGAAGCTGTTCTTTCAACAGTTTAATTTTATATTTATCCATTTTTTTCTTTCAAAATCGTATCGAGAATAGAATGACAAATAGAGTGGTGGATGATTTCAACCGGTCCGTAGGATTCTGTAGGCACATAAAAATTAAAATCACCGATTGAGAAGAGTGGATTATTTTCTTTAAATCCGGAAAGAGTTATAATTTTGCAACCTTTTTTTCTTGCGGAGCGTGTTCCTTTTAAAATATTTTCAGACTGCCCCGAACTGCTAATGGCAACCAAAATATCTCCTTTTTCAGCAAACATCTCAATTGATTTTTCAAAAATGTACTCATAGCCATAGTCGTTTCCTAGGCAGGTCAGAAGAGAACTATCATTAAACGCGATTGCTCTTATTCCTCCATTTTTCCAAAAATCCGTAGCCATGTGGCTTGAAATTGCTGCGCTGGCGCCGTTACCAATAAACATTAACTTGCACCCAGAGCTTGCTTGTAATTTGATGAGTTTTCCAGCTTTTTCAATTCCTTCAAAAAAATCAAATGACCGAGCATTTTCACCAGTAGCCCTTATTAACGTTAAATATTTGGAAAGGTTATTATAATATTCTTTCGCGAACTTTCTCATTTTACCGTTTTAATTATTTTAAAAGTGTATAGATGAATTCTAATAGCTCGTGTTTTTCAACAGATTTTTTATTTCCTACAATTTGAACAGCCAATGCTCCTACCGTATTGCCAATAAATGAAACTAAATCCATGGACATGCCGAGAGCAAAACACGGCGCTGTATAAGAAAAGAAAGCGTCCCCGGCGCCAATAATATCAACGACCTTTGATGCAAATGCCGGCGTTCTATTCACCTCACCTTTCTTATTAACACATATTGAACCATCACAACCTAATGTTATTAAAAAGTGCTCTGCATTTATCTTTTTACACAAAATTTTAACAACATCCTCTATATCGGAATATTTGTTTTGAGCAGCAAGTCTGGCTTCAGAAGCATCCAAACAAATAAATTGTGTCCGCGAGTACTTGGTAATAAGATTATAGCCTGCATTAGCGCCATTTGTTTGCGCATTTACTGCTAATTTTTTTGCTTGGCCCGCTAACAGGTTAATTATTTTTTGGGTAATAAACCCATGACCAAAGTCAGAAACTAAAACCAGGTCATATTCATTTATTACCGATTTCAAATAATCAATAATTTCGTTTTCTATTTCATCTGAAATATTATTATCGTTAATATGGTTAATTTCGAAAATCTTTTGTTCTCGGTATATATTAATATATCTTTTTTTGGTGATAGTAGGTCCATCATCTCTATAAAAAAACTTTGTGCTAACATTTGGTTTAAGGTTGTTTGATATAAAATCCTCTTTGGTGTCGTATTTGCCCAACAAGGAGACTAAGTTAACATTTTCAGATAAACCAGCTATATGATTCGCAATAGCAAAAGCTCCACCTGCAAAAACCTCACGATTAATATATTTATGCACAATGAGCTGTGCTTTTGGGGATTTACCCATGGATTCACAGTAAAAGTATTCATCGATTATGCCGTCACCAATTAGCATAACTTTTAATTTCTTAATAGAGTTAAGCTTTTCAGCTATAAAATTTGAATCATATTTCTGCGAAAATTCTTTCAGGAATTCCCTTACCTCATCGGGATAAATAGTCAGGAAATTGTTAATTATCTGAGAAGATTCAAGGGGAAACCCATCTGTTTTGTAAATCTTACTTTTCCCAAAATACAACTCTTTTTGTTTTTTATATATCTTCTCATGGTTATCAAGATCCTTTTCTATGTTAGCCTTTTTCTCCGCGAAAATATTTGGTTTAATTCTCTTAACACATTCAAATGAAGTTTTATCACTTACTAGGCAGATAAAATCAACCATTTCCAATGAAGCTATATTTTCCATCCTTAAATTCTCCGAGAAAATGGGTCTCCCGCATCCTTTTTTCACATCTTTGTCTTTAATGACAGTAACTATAAGGACATCTCCTTGTTTTTTAGCCTCATTAAGGTGTTTTATAATTCCTGGGTGAATGAGATCAAAAGTACCATGGCTTTGTACAACAACCTTGCCTGCTTTTTTTAGACTTTCTACTTTCTTAACAAGCCCATCTAACAGAAATATTTTATTTTTAATTGTTTGTTTCATAAATAGACGCAGGTTTGTACTGATAAACGCAGAAATCTATTCTCTCGAATTATTAAACGCTTTACGTTTGACCTCTGGCTTCATAGCGAAATTAAGTAAGAGTCCAAATTCATATCCGTTGCCTTAAGATAATTCAACAACTGTGCCTCATTTTTCTCAATTAATCGCTTTGTTGCTTTTATTCCTATAATTACCTTGTTATCAATTAGCATATCGGCAAAATATCCACCTATAATTTCACTATCATAAGACACCCTTATGCAGACTGAGAAACTGCAGGAATGCCTGCCCCTTCAAATTCTATCATCATTGCATTTTTATAAATCTTTTCTAAAAATCCATACCCGAGTTTGTTATAGATTTTAAAGAAGATATTAAAAATTCTCTCGGTTAATTTTTTAAATTTAAAATCCTAAAAATCTACGCTAATCTGTGCTCTGAAATGTTTCTTCAATAATTTCGTAGATGAAAACACAATTTCATGAGTAAACCTTAGTTTCGCGCCGATTTCCTTTAATACTTTAAATTCTTTCTGTATTTTACCGGTTTTATCTTCCAGTTTCTCAAACTCCTGCCCTTTGACATAAATATCGGGTCTCAATAGCCTCAATGTTTTTTCAGCAGTCGGCCATTTGTTAATAGCGACATAATCCACACATTCTAAAGCCGCGATAGACTCCACTCTTAAGTCCTGACTGAACACTGGTCTTTCAGGCCCTTTATCGACCCAAATATCCGGAGTAACTGTAACAACAAGCACATCTCCCATCTTCTTCGCCGCCTGGAAATATTTAATGTGCCCCGGGTGCATCAAATCAAAACATCCATGGCAATGAACAATCTTCTTGCCATCGACTTTCAGAATCTCTATTTTTTCGGTAATTTCTTCAATATTAAGAATTTTCATTTTTGTACGTCATGGCGACGGTTTTAGCTTCTCAGATTCACCCATAGAAGAATGCCTGTGAAGGCTTCAATTAGCTGATATAGACAGATAAACATAAAGTTTTTTTTTAAAAATCCAGAGAACCTACGTTCATCAGTATCCAAAATAATTATTCAACCCTTTAATCTTTTCTCTGCTTCATTTATTGCCACCCAAAGAGCAGGAATAGTATATTCATGGTTTCCCTTAACATAATAACTCTCTCCTCCTTCAGCCACTGTTCTAACAAGCATTGTTTTACAGGGTCTGAAATAATAGGCTGGGCTGTCTTTAGGCGGTTCTTTTCTATAATTCCTAGGTAGATTATAAAGATCACAAACCAGAGTAGTAAAATGCTTAATAACTGTTCCTTTTTGATGGGTAATATTTCTTGCCATGCTAAGGGCTTTTAAAAAAACTTCAGGGGCCATTACAGAGCTACCGAAATTCATAACCACCCCATTTTCAAGATTCTCTATCACAAAAGCAAACCTTAGAAAATCATTATATGAAAGGGCCCCAGTTGCTGCGCCATCACAATTAGGATGTTCATGTATTATGTCGTATCCTATTCCCACATGAACGGTAACAGGAATATTTAACCTATAACCGGCTGCAAGCAAGCTTATTTTTTTGTGATGGAAATCTCCTTCAGCAATAGCCCTACCCACGGCATATCCCATTCCGGTCTTCTCATCTTTTTTATACGCGTGATTAATAATATCATTAAGGATACCTGTTTCTTTCCATAATCCGAACTGGCCGTTTTTTATATAATGAGCCACGCTTTCCGTAGTTGCGCCCATCATTGCAAACTCAAAGTCATGAATTATGCCAGCGCCACTCATCGCCAAACATGAAATATATTCTCTTTCCATCAAATCAATAAGGTAATTTTGAACACCAGAACGAATAACATGCGCTCCCATCATAAGTATGGTTGAAGCCCCCTTTTTTTGTGTATAAATTATGTGTTCAGCAGTTTGCTTAATCCCCTCATTGATATCCGAAACGTTAACGTTGCCCAATTGATTTATACTTGAAAGGCTTAAGTTATTTTTTCTTTCCGATAAAGGCTTGAGGGTAAGGTGACGTTTATTAAAAATTGGGAATAGCATGCTTCAAGTTATGATATTGATGTTTTGATTATTTATCAAGGTCTTTTTTAAGCATAATATTGTAGTGCACCCCTAAAATCAAGCGGCGATTTTAGTAGTAGATAAATAATAATATTTTTCAGCCTGATCCGGTGTTTTATGAAGCAAAGAAGAATGAGGAAAATGGCAGTTGTATTGCTCAACCCAGCACTTAAGTTCTTTTTTAGATTCTTTAAGGGACTCAAAGACTTTATGAGATTTTGTCTCAAACTTCTTAAGCCAGTTGTAATAGGTGTTTTGCGTAATCTGGTGTCGGTTGCAAAGCCCCGAAAGTAGCATTTTGTTCTGGAGGCTCTCCAGAACAATCTTAGCTTTAGTCTTAGAATCCCATTTACGGTATTTCATAATGCTCCCCCTTACTAAAGTTGGTATTATAGTAGTAAAAACTACTAATTTACACCAGCTCTCTTAATGGGGTGCAAGATACACCTTTCACCTGCTGTTTTTTTGCAATGCTTTAAAGAATGTAAAAGAACTCTGAAAGAAGATGGCGAACTAATAATCCATACTTCACCCAACCGGTGGTATAACGATTTTGGTTATCATTTATGGGAACAGCCAATAAATAAAATATTAAACCGTATTTTTAAACAAAATCTGCTGACCAGGAAAATACGAAATGAAGCAGACTTGAAAGTTCACATTAATTAGCAGACGGTATTTAGACTGAATGATTATTTAAAAAAGGCCGGTTTTCAAACTAAAATTTGGTTGGGGAATGAATACACTAAACCCGTCGCGAAGAATTCATTAAGACAGCGAATCTCAGAATTTGCTCGTCAGACAGTTTGTCATCTTTATCCTTTTTCTTTAATCTTTCCTTTAAACCTTCTTTTTTCAAATAATATATGGGCTGTAGCTAAAAAGTAGACGAAAAAAAGATAAGAGAACCTTTGCTTGGTAATATAGTTCATTCAATTTTATAAAGCACAAAGTTACTTTTTTTATAATCGGCTACAGGATAGTTTTCTCGTAAAAAAGAAGAAAATTCATTCCTGTCGATATAGTCCTTATGTGGATAAATAGAAAGATAATATTTAGGTTTACTATTTTGGAGTATTTTTTTAAACGCATCCAACTTCTCTAGACCTAAATTTCCTCTTAATACTGCAACCTTCCTATTAACATAATATCCCAACGATCCAACATTTGATTCGCTTATTATTCCGTAAACATTCTTAGGAAAATGTTTGTTAAGATTTTCAACAGCATTGGGAATCATTTTAACCGCTTTAGGAGTAATGAATCCAGAGTTGGAATACCCCGCAATGGTTCCAACTGTAAATAGCAAAAGTAAAAACATCCCTGATGGTTTTTTATAAAAACTTTCATCTGGAATATTGTCGTAAATAAAGGAAATAGATTTGGCAATTAGCCACGCCATTGGAAACAGCCATGGAAGGTAATAGTAGAGGTGTATTTGTTTGTTGATTAAAATAAAATAAAATACAAATGAAATTAACCAAAAAATGAGTACAGAATCTTTTTTTCTCAGGAGACCGAGCCCTAAAACAAATAATCCGAACCCGATGGGAGTTAAGATTTCGCCCGAAAAAAATTGAAACTGCGTTTTAAAAAAAGAATAATCTGTTACCCAGGAAAATGATAAAAAGTGCATACCATCTTTCCCAACTGGCCCAAGAAGTGCGTTTGCATCCGTTAAATGATTTTGAAAAAAATTATTAGCATGAAAAATCCATAGCCAGCATGGTGTTAAAATGGAAAGCGCGATGAAGTAAATTTTCCAATTAGAAAAGGTACTAACACCGCATTGTTTGATAGACAGGCATAAAAACAAAATGCCTATGGGCTGAATAGATGCATTTAGCACAAAAAGAACAGTGCCTGATAGAATAGTTAGGCAAAAATATTTCCACTGCATTTCCCTGAGATATTTATCGAAATAGTAAACAGTTGCCATTAAAAAAAATAGCATGGAAGGGTTTGGTTGAACTGCTCTTGTGTAAATGATTGAAAGAGGGGAAAAGCAATAAATCATTAAAGCTATTTTTGCTATGCGTTCAGATGTGTGGTTAATTAAAAAGCGATAAAAATAAATGCCTGCTAATCCGGATAACAGGATGGAAATAAAACGGCCGATCCATTCCTCATAACTGCCATATATTTTACATAGCAATGCCATGAGCGAATTATAAAGCGGCATTTCTATTAAATAGTAATTACTGTGGTCAGCCATATACATTTTCGGATAAAGGAAACTCTCCAAAGAAATACCTTCAATGAATAAAAATTTTGAAACAGAGGCAGTCATAATTTGCCTAACTCCCCCAGCTTCTAATATTGGTTGGTCTATGTTAATAAACCTTATGCACCATAATAAAAAATAAAATATTAAAAAATTATTAGAGAACATTTGGTAAAAAACGGATTTAATGGCGCTATTTCCAAAATTCAAGTGGTCTGGATCTTTGATAGAATTTTTTTCCATTATCTTTCTCATATCTAACACCTTTGAATCAGCCCCTGATGTATATCTTCAATGATATTATCCATTGAGTATTTATAGCTCCAGTCGGGATAGTGTTTTTTGAATTTAGATACGTCACTGATATACCAAATGTGATCACCTATTCTATTCTTTTCAAAATATTTCCAATTCATTTTCTTACCCGTAATGTTTTCACACATTTCTATTGCTTCAAGTACGGAACAATTACTGTAACGGCTCCCTCCCATATTGTAAACTTCTGCGACTCTTGGCTTTTTAAAAAAACTGTATAATGCATTAACAAAATCATAGCTGTGAATATTGTCTCGTACCTGTTTCCCCTTATAACCAAAAACAGTATATTTTCCTCCGGTAATAACGCATTTTATCAGGTATGATAAGAAACCATGCAGTTGAGTACCTGAATGCGCTGATCCAGTTAAACAGCCTCCTCTGAATATGCCGGTCTTTATGTTAAAATATCTTCCATACTCCTGTACTAAAATATCGGCAGATAACTTTGATACCCCGAAAAGAGAATGCGTATTTTGGTCAATACTCATCGACTCATCAATCCCATGTTTATAAAACGGGTGATCTTTTTTTATCTCCCATCTCTTTTCATGCTCAACTAAAGGTAGCTTATTCGGTAGATCACCATAGACCTTATTAGTAGATGTAAAAATAAAAACAGATTCAGCGCAGTACTTCCTTGTCATTTCGAGTAAAATAAGAGTTGCATCTGCATTGATGCTGAAATCGGTAAAAGGCTCTTTAGCAGCCCAGTCATGAGACGGTTGCGCTGCAGCATGAATAATTAACTCAACATCCTTGTTATGCGTTGAAAAAACTTCTTCCATAGCGGCCTTATCACGAATGTCTTTATGGATGTGGATATAGGCTTTATAGTTCTTTTGTAATAGGTTTTTGCTCCATTCAGTGCAGGCGTCATCACCAAAAAATGTTTTACGCATGTTATTATCTATGCCGATAACTGCAAAACCTTTTTCAATGAAAAACCTAACGCACTCGGATCCGATTAATCCTGTGCTACCGGTTACTAATATTTTTTTCAATTAAATATCCTTTTGAGAAGTTTGTAACGATTCATATTTAGTTTTTTTATGACTTGTCTTATAATAAATGATTAGCAATATTATTTAGATTTTGGATTAAATCTCTTTCCCCCGTAACTTAAGAAAGAACAATTTGCATAAAACAAAAAAATAATTTGGGCCGTTTTTCATCAAAACAAAGCTTGAAAATCCCATATTAACGGACCTGTTTATCCAGGAAATTGGAACTTCTTTAACATTGTACCCCTGCAAAATAGGTAATAATCCGGTTTCCGCATTGGCGGAGAAACCATTTGACTCAATCTTTAAACGTTTAGCTACTTCGCGTTTCATCAACTTAAGGTTATTTGAAATATCTCGGAAATTTTCTTTCAATAAAAAATTTGCCAAAATATGGAACCCTCTGTTGGCTAAAATTTTTGTAAAGGCATAATTTAAAAGTACACTATTACGGGAAAACCGGCTGCCTATTGCGACATCCGCTCCATCAACTATGGCATCAAAAAGATCCGTAATCTCTGGTAAAATATGTTGGAAATCGCAATCCAACATAAGGATGTATTCGCCATTAGCTGTGCTAAGACCGTCGCGTAAAGCTCTCCCAACTCCGTTAGGCATTGAACGGCGGATAAGTTGAACTTTTGGGTAAGTTCCTCTTAATGCCTTTGTTACCTCCTCTGTTTTATCGATGCTGTTATCATCCAAAATGATAATTTCATCAATGTATTCATCGTAATAACCAGTGAGATGTTCTATTAAAGGGGGTATGTTCTTTTCTTCATTGTGGCAAGGAACTATCACCGACACCTTTCCTTTTAATGAATTATGTTTTGCGAGATTAATCATCGGCCTTTTCCAGCTCTCTGGGGGGGGGGTTTGAGCCCATATATAGAGTGAACCTGCAAAATTTCTAAGGTATGGTGTATTCTCCAGGATTAAACTTAAATTTTGCATAGGCCATAAAAGCTTTTGTGGAATTGGAGGGTAAAGAAAATCATAAGGAAGTACCTTTATCCCACAATATCCGATTTCAGAAATGATAGTAAATAGATCTATTCTGTTCCTTGGGCGAAAATCAAAATCATTCCTACCTTTCAAAAAAGGCATTAACCTTGAGAATAGCATTCGGACATTAAAATAAATATTCCATGGGTTTGGTTCAAAAAATAATATTTGTCCACCAGGGTTCAAAAGTTTTTTCACCTCAACCAATAGAGAATTATTCTCATCATTTGTTAGAAGGTGCCATCCTATAATAAAATTAAATTTGCGACTCTTTAATTTCCCGGGGAAATCATCCATGAGGACAGGCTCAACAGCCGTGCTACTTTGTTTGTTTTTCATAATTGCGTAGCTTTCCGGATCAAAGGTTGCGGCACAAATGGGGTTGGCGCCTTTAGTCAGCTGAGCAATTTCATTGGACCATTGTCCTGACGCGGAGCCAAGTTCAAGGATTGTCTCTCCAGGCAAAATATGAAAAAGATGGCGAACCATTTGCGCGCGCCATTTTAACCGGAAACTTAAGAAATGATCTGCTTTTTCCCAATAATCAATGCGAGCCTGTTCAAGTTTTTTTAATATTTTTGATAAATCCACGTTAGTTAAAATATCTTACGCAGTTTAAGACGAAAAAGATTTTTACAATCTTTTAATGCAGATTTGAGTATCTTAGAATTTTTATTTTCGGCTGTTTCTGAAAATAAATCCCTGGTTAGAAAAAATATTCTCTGAGGTTTTCTTAAAAAGTAAAAGAAATAAAACAAACCTGTTCCTATTATTACCAGAATAGAAAGTTCATAGTCATTAAATCTCGGATTAAATGATGTTTTTCTGGCTCCAAAATCCTGAAATGTAAACAGGCTTATCAGGTATTCATCTGATAATTCTGTAATAACTCCTTGTTTTTGTAAATTTCTGAATGAT
>MPMF02284162.1_pt1 | contig 17309 bp, 15 predicted proteins | sample 1617271 | NCBI WGS metagenome assembly MPMF02 (sample SAMN05944812, study PRJNA350692) | marine metagenome | biome: marine; feature: ODZ; material: water; isolation source: 120 m water sample prefiltered with 30 um filter, filtered on to 0.2 um... | place: Pacific Ocean | collected 2012-04-09... | reverse complement strand
GCCCCACCTAAAAAAATAAAAAAAGAAAAACCAGATGCGGTGCCTTTACCAGATAAAAAAACTGAAAAAGTTAAAAAAATTGATGAGAAAAAGCAAAATCCTGAAAAAATTGAAACAGAAGTTAAGCAAGATTCTGAATTTGAAAAAAAAGAATTGTTTGATCCAAATAATATTGCTGCGCTAATTGATAAATCTAAGGAGAATATTGCCGAAACTACAAAAATAACAAAAAAAATTACACAATCTCAGGATAGAAATATAGAACCACGTGGACTTTCATTAAACGAAGAAGATGCTCTAAAGGCCCAAATATTTGGATGTTGGAGCATTCCTTTGGGATTGCCTTATAACGAAAGTTTATTAGTTCGTATAAAATTACAATTGAAACCAGATGGTACAGTAATAAAATCAGAAATATTAGACCACGCTAAAATGAATAAACCTGGACAAGGATTTTATAAAGTGTTAGCTGAGAGCGCATTAAGAGCTATAAGATTGTGCCAACCATTAAGAGTTCCAACAACTGGCTATGACAGATGGAAAGATTTACAACTAAATTTTGATGCAAGCGAAATGCTAGGAGGTTAAAAATTTGAATTTATTTAGAACATTGATCATAATATTTTTGTTTCAATTTAAAGCTTATGCTTTAATCGAGGTAGATATAACTAGAGGAAATTTAAATCCTCTTCCTATAGCAGTATCACCTTTATCCTCTGACAAAGATTCTTTAGATAATTTTGAAAAAATTTTAAAGAAAAAGGATATAGGATCAGAAATATCCATTATAGTCGAAAGTAATTTAAAGAAAACTGGACTTTTTAATCCACTTGAAAAAGATGCGTTTTTACAAAAACCAGAAATTGCTCATTTAAAGCCAAGATTTGAAGATTGGGCTTTGATTAAAGCTCAAGCATTAATAACTGGGAAAGTAGAAATCATTGATGAAAAATTAAGAGTTGAGTTTAGACTATGGGATGTTTTAGCAGCAAAAGAAATGCTTGCATTAGCCTTCACAACTGTTCCAACAAACTGGAGAAGAGTAGGCCATATATTAAGTGATAAAATTTATGAGCGTTTGACTGGAGAAAAAGGTTATTTTGATACAAGAATAATTTATGTTGCCGAAGAAGGTCCTAAAACAAAAAGAATAAAAAAATTAGCAATCATGGATCAAGATGGATTTAATTTGAAATATTTAACACTGGGAAATGAATTAGTTTTAACGCCCAGATTTAATCCAACAAATCAAATGGTTACTTATCTCTCTTATTTTAGAAATCTACCGAGAGTTTATTTATTAGATATTGAGACAGGTGAGCAAGAAGTTGTTGGAGACTTTCCGGGCATGACATTTGCGCCACGATTTTCACCTGATGGAAAAAAAATTATTATGAGTTTTGCAATGGATGGCAATTCAGATATTTATACTATGGATCTTGAAAACAGAGTTGTAGAAAGAATTACAAACTATCCTTCTATTGATACTTCACCATCATATTCTCCAGATGGAAAGCATATTGCTTTTAATTCTGATAGAAGCAAATACCAGCAAATTTATGTTATGCGAAGTGATGGTTCTAATGTAAAAAGAATTTCTTTTGGGAATGGCTTGTATGGGACTCCAGTTTGGTCTCCAAGAGGAGATTTAATTGCTTTTACAAAATTACACAAAGGGAAATTTTATATAGGGGTTATGAGAACAGATGGTTCAGGAGAAAGACTTTTGACAGAAAACTATTATCAAGAAGCTCCATCATGGTCGCCAAATGGTAGAGTTTTAATTTTTTATAGAGAAACTAAAACTGATGAAAAAGGGGAAGGATTTTCCGCAAAATTATGGTCTATCGACCTGACAGGCTATAATGAAAGGCAAGTTCTCACAAAAACTGATGCTTCCGACCCATCATGGTCGTCTTTATTAAGTAATTAATACTTAATTATCTTGATTTTTTAACTTGAAACATCTATTTAGTTGTGAAAAAGTTACATTATTCAATTTTAAGGAGCACTAATGACTTTGAGCAAAATTTTGAGAAATACATTTTTAGTAATCTTTGCATGTTTAATATTATCTGCTTGTGCAACAAAAAAAACAACTGATATTGGCGGACAAATACAAGGCGACGTGTATGTGGGTTCAGACACTGTTGAATACTTAGCTTCAGGTGTTCCAGATAGAGTTTTCTTTGCGACAAACGAATCAATTTTAACTACTCGTTCAAGAGATACTCTTAGAAAACAAGCAACTTGGTTAAGAGATAATTCAGACATAAATGTTGTAATCGAAGGTCATGCTGACGAACGTGGAACTAGAGAGTACAATTTAGCATTAGGAGAAAGAAGAGCAAACTCAGCTAAAGACTACCTAATGACGTATGGAGTATCTGCAAATAGAATTTCAGTAATTAGCTATGGAAAAGAAAGACCTATTGATTCAGGTTCTAATCCATTGGCTTGGTCAAAAAACAGAAGATCAGTTACTGTTAAAGCTAATTAATAATAGTTTTATTAAATAATTGAAAAAGACCCTCGTGTATTAACATGTGGGTCTTTTTTTTGCCATCATTATTGTTAGAAATATTTGAATGATTATATTTAAGAGAAGAATTTTACTTGTATTTCTTTTATTTTTGCTATTGTTTTCCCAGAAATCTTTTTCAGAAGATCAAAATGTTTTTGAGATTTTAGAAATAATTCAAAAAGATTTAAAAACACTTGAAAAAGCAGTCTATTCCGACTCAATCTCTATAGACTCAAATACTACAGGTAAAATTAATCAAAATACCGAAGATGTTTTAACACGTCATTTGCTAAAGCTTTCGGAATTAGAAAATCAATTCAATTTATTGACCAATAAATTTGAAGAAGTTAATTTTAAATTAGATAAACTTTCAAATAGATTGTCAAAAATTCAGGCTGATAGTCAATTAAGATTTCAGCAGCTAGAATATGGAACATCAAAAAGCATTTTAGAAAATAAAGATTTAGCTTCAAAGCCAAGAGAAGTTGAAGATAAAATTCTACCAGGATCTTCACAACCGCAAGATTTAGGCTCAATATCTTACAAAGATACATCTACTGAAGAAACAACCCAACAAACTCAGTCGACAGATATTACAAGCACAGTAGTTTCAGAAATTATTGAATCAGAAGAAAAAATTTTGCCAGAGGAAACTCCAGAAAAACAATATCAGTTTGCTTCAAGCTTTTTAAAGGTGGGCGATTACAATACAGCTGAGAGAGCTTTTTTAGAATTTGTAAAATTAAATCCAGAACATGATTTAGCGGGAAATGCACAATATTGGTATGCAGAAACTTTTAGAATTAGACAACTTTATACTGATGCTGCGGGAGCTTATTTAGAAGGTTATCAAAAATATCCAAAAAGTAGTAAGGGTCCTATAAATTTATTAAAACTTGGTGTATCATTAGTTCAGATAGGAGAAAAAGATCAAGGTTGTTTAATGATTTCTGGAGTTAAAGAACAATATCCAAAAGCAAATCAATCTGTTCTTCAAAAAGCAAAATATGAAGAAAAAAAGTTTGGCTGCAAAAAAGACAATACATAGATCGCTTCTTAATCATTTAAAATATAGTCAAGTTAGGAAAGTTTTTAATGGTTATAGAAATTATTTAGATAAATTTATAAATAAAAAAAGTAAAATCGGAGTAGCCGTCTCTGGTGGTCCAGATAGTTTAGCTTTAGCATACCTTACAAAATGTTATTCATTGAAAAACAAATTAAGTTCAAATTTTTTTTTGATAGATCATGCGCTTAGAAAAGAATCTTCAAAAGAAGCAAAGTCAGTAAAACTGCTATTAGAGAAATTTGATATTGATTGCGAAATTATAAAATGGAAAGGCAAAAAACCAAATTCTAATATTCAAAGCATTGCAAGAAACAAAAGATATAATCTTTTAAAAAAAGCATGCAAAAAAAATAATATAAGATATCTTCTAATTGGACATCATACTGATGACCTTTATGAAAATTTTTTTATAAGACTTGTGAGAGGAAGCGGATTAAGAGGACTTTCATCTTTTGGAGAACCAATTAAAGAAGAAGATAGTTTTTTTATATTAAGACCATTAATTAAATTTAAAAAAAAAGATTTAATTTATATTTCAAAGCTTATTTTCAATTTTTTTATTGAAGATCCTTCAAATGAAAATTTCTTTTTTTTAAGAAGCAGAATAAGAAAGCTAATTGCAGATTTGAATAAAGAAGGTTTTAATCAAAAAAAACTAGATTTAACAATCAAAAATCTCAAATCCGCAAATGATGGAATAAATTTTTATGTAAAAAAAAATATTAATAATAATGCAAAATTTATTGAAAATAAAAAAGTCTATATTTTAAATAAATATTTCTTTAACCAATCTGAAGAAGTGATTTTTAGAAGTATTACTTTGGTTTTAAAAAAAATTAGTGGCAGATATTATTCGCCAAGAGGAAAAAGTATTTTAGATTCAATTGTAAAAATTAACTCTTTAAAATGTAAAAGGTTTACTCTTGGAGGCTGTTTTATTGAAAAAATTAATGAAACGGTCTTTATTACTAGCGAAAATTAAGAATAAATTTAAAAATTGTTGTAAATTGTCACTTGTTTAATTAATAATAACTCTTATTTTAATCTTATGAATTTGAAAAACCTAGCAATGTGGGCTGTAATAGTTTTCTTGACTATTGGACTATACAACATGTTTAAGAATCCTCAGAATTCAATTAACAAAAAAGATACAATAATATTTTCAGATTTTTTAACAGAGGTTGATAATGGAAGAGTTGTTGAAGTTCAAATTCAAGGAAACAACATTTATGGAATTTTATCTGATGGAACTAAATTTTCAACTTACTCTCCAAGCGATCCAAATTTAATTGAAAAACTTACAAACAAAGGAGTAAGTATTTCTGCAGCTCCAATTGAAGAAAAAATGCCGTCATTATTTGGAGTACTTTTGTCTTGGTTCCCAATGTTGTTACTAATTGCTGTATGGATTTTTTTTATGAGACAAATGCAAGGAGGCAAAGGTGGAGCCATGGGCTTTGGCCGATCAAAAGCAAAAATGATGAATGAGCTAAAAGGCAAGGTAACTTTTAACGATGTTGCTGGAATCGAAGAAGCAAAAGAAGAAGTAGAAGAGGTTGTAGAATTTTTAAAAGATCCAAAAAAATTTAGCCGACTTGGAGGAAAAATACCAAGAGGATGTTTGCTAGTTGGAGCCCCAGGTACTGGAAAAACTTTACTGGCTAGAGCAATAGCTGGAGAAGCCGGAGTTCCGTTTTTTACAATTTCTGGATCTGATTTTGTTGAAATGTTCGTTGGAGTTGGTGCTTCAAGAGTTAGGGATATGTTTGAGCAAGGAAAAAAATATTCTCCTTGTATTATTTTTATAGATGAAATTGACGCCGTTGGAAGAAGCAGAGGAGCCGGTCTAGGCGGAGGAAATGATGAAAGAGAACAAACTTTAAATCAATTATTAGTTGAGATGGATGGTTTTGATACTAATGAAGGCGTTATAATAATAGCAGCAACTAATAGACCAGATGTTTTAGATCCTGCTCTTTTAAGACCAGGAAGATTTGATAGACAAGTAGTTGTGTCTCTTCCCGATATTCTTGGCAGAGAAAAAATTCTTAAAGTTCATGCAAAGAAAATTTCAATGACACCAGATATTAATTTAAGGACAGTTGCAAGAGGAACTCCAGGTTTTTCAGGAGCAGACTTAGCAAACTTGGTTAATGAAGCAGCTTTATTAGCAGCAAGAAAAAATAAAAGAATAGTGACTTATGCTGAATTTGAGGAAGCTAAAGATAAAGTTATGATGGGTGCAGAAAGAAGATCTATGGTAATGACTGAAGAAGAGAAAAAACTAACGGCATATCATGAAGCAGGTCATGCTATAGTTACAATAAACGAAAAAGCAGCCCACCCAATTCACAAAGCAACAATAATCCCAAGAGGAAGAGCATTAGGAATGGTAATGCAGCTTCCTGAAAGGGATGAATTATCTCAAACTAGAGAGCAATTGCATGCTCAAATGGCGATTGCTATGGGAGGAAGAGTAGCAGAAGAAATTATTTTTGGAGAAGATAAAGTTACTACTGGAGCAGCAAGTGACATTGAACAAGCTACAAAAAGAGCCAGAGCAATGGTTATGAGAGCTGGTTTAAGCAAAGAATTAGGCCCAGTTGCTTATGGAGAGAATGAGGAAGAAATATTTTTGGGAAGATCGGTAGCAAGACAACAACATATGTCTGAAGAAACATCTAGAAAAGTTGATGTAGAAATAAGAAAGATTGTTGAAAAAGGATATGAAAAAGCTAAAAAAGTTCTTACAGAAAAAGTTGATGATTTGCACAAACTAGCTAAAGCTTTATTGACTTATGAAACCTTAACAGGCGATGAAATTGAAGATTTAATCAACAAAAACATACATCCTGCAAACAAAGAAGATTTAAAGACCGAAGATAATAATCAAGATTCCGCACTAGGATCTATTGGATTAAAACCAAAAATTGTTCACTAACTTCTAATGGAAAAATATTACACAAGAGTGTGTAATTTTTATTATGGGTCTTACGCTAGAAATTTAATTAAAAAGAAAAAGGCATTACCCCTTAATGATAACTCAAACATTTCCTTTGATCATATTGAAATTCTTTCGAGAAAGAACACGAAATTAATTCATTTAAAAGAGATAAAAAATTTACCTCTTATATTAAAAAAAAAAATTAAAAAAGATCTAATAAAAATATCAAAAAGAAAAAAAAACTTTTCAAATTTAAATTTTAAGAAACTTCCTAACATTATGGGTGTAATAAATTTAACGCCTGACAGTTTTTCTGATGGAGGAAAATTTAATAGAAAAAATTTAGGATATAAACATGCAATTAGTTTATATAAGTTAGGATCTGACATTATAGATATAGGAGGAGAATCTACGCGCCCAATGTCCAAAGAAGTTAAATCAACAATTGAATGGAAAAGAATTAAAAGCACTCTTAAAAAACTACATAAAAAAAAAATACCAACATCTTTAGATACTAGAAAATCTTTGATAATGAAAAAAGGAATAAACGTAGGTGCAAAACTTATAAATGATATTTCAGGACTGAATTTTGATGGCCAATCAATTAATGTTATAAAAAAAAAATAATATTCCTTTTGTATTACATCATATACAAGGCAATCCATTAACAATGCAAAAAAAACCAAGGTATAATAATGTACTGTTAGATATTTATGATTATTTTGAAAAGCGGATAAAATTTATTCGTTTTAACGGCATAAAACACAACAATATTATAATCGATCCTGGTATTGGATTTGGTAAAAACTTGAAACATAATATTATGTTAATTTCTAAAATTTCCCTTTTTCATAGTTTAGGATTTCCTGTACTACTTGGCATTTCTAGAAAAAAATTTATTAAAGATATTTCTGGAAATAATGATTCTAAAGAAAGAATAGGAGGAACCATTGGATCGTCATTGTTTGCAATTATGCAAGGTATTCAAATTTTGAGAGTTCACGATGTAAACGAAGTTATTCAAAGTATTAAAATATTTAAAGAATTATTGAAAAAATAATGACAAAAAAATATTTTGGAACCGATGGTATAAGAGGTGCAGTTAACAAAGATATCATAAACGGTGAAATGTTTTTTAAGTTTGGTTTAGCCGCGGGCACATTTTTTAAAAATCAAAAAAAAACTAAACAAACAGCAATTATAGCTAAAGACACAAGATTATCAGGTTATACTTTAGAGCCTGCGCTAGTTTCGGGACTAGCTTCAGCTGGTATGCATGTGTTTACTTTAGGACCTCTTCCAACAAATGGTCTTGCAATGTTAACTAAGAGCATGAAAGCAAACATGGGAATAATGATTACAGCCTCACATAACCCATACTATGATAATGGTTTAAAATTATTTGGTCCAGATGGATTAAAACTTTCTGACAAAATTGAAAAAAAAATTGAAGCTTTAATTGATCAAAAAAGCATTATGCAGTTTTCAAAACCAAAAACTTTGGGAAGAGTAAAGAGATTAGAGAGCGGAAATGAAAAATATATAAAAATTTTACGAAAAAATTTTCCAAAAAATTTTATATTAAAAGGAATGAAAATTGTAATAGATTGTGCAAACGGAGCCGGATATAAAGCAGGACCAGCTTTACTAAAAACATTGGAGGCAAAAGTTATTTCAATTGGGACTAAACCAAATGGTTTAAATATTAATTATAAATGTGGGTCCACTTATCCAAAAAAAATGCAAACTGCTGTTAAAAAATACAAAGCACATCTTGGAATTTCATTAGACGGAGACGCTGATAGAGTAATTATGTGTGATGAGAAAGGCAGGATAATTGATGGTGATCAAATCATAGCAGCGTTAGCAAAAAGATGGAAGGATAAAAAAATTTTAAAAGGAGGTGTTATTGGAACTTTAATGTCAAATTATGGGTTAGAAAAATTTTTTCAGAAAAAAAAAATAAAATTTATTAGAGCAGATGTTGGTGACCGTTATGTGAAAGAAAAAATGAAAAAAAATAAATTTAATTTGGGAGGAGAACAGTCGGGGCATATAATTTTAGGAAAATTTGCGACTACTGGAGATGGTTTACTAGTTGCTCTGGAGATTTTATTTTCATTGAGAAAAGGTAAAAAAGCAAGCAAATATTTTAATGTATTTAAACAAACACCCCAAGTATTAGAAAATATAGAAGTTAAAGATAAAAATATAATAGACGATGCTCATTGTAAAAAGTCAATAAAGTTGGCAAATAAAATAATTAATGGAAAAGGCAGGCTGCTAGTAAGAAAGTCAGGCACAGAACCCAAGATAAGAATTATGGCAGAATCTAATAGCAAGAGATTAAACAAAAAATGTATTAGTATAATAAAAAAAACAATTAGATAAATTGAAACCAAAATCTAAAGTATTAATAATAGCAGGCTCAGATTCTTCTGGAGGAGCTGGAATTCAGGCAGATATCAAAACCGTTACTGCTCTTGGCTCATATGCAATGACTGCAATTACAGCGATTACAGCTCAAAATACAATGGGAGTTAAATCAATTGTCTCAATAGATCCAAAAGAAATTTTAAATCAAATAGTATTTACATGTAAAGATATTAAACCAGACGCAATTAAAATTGGCATGTTACATTCTTCAAAAGTTATAAAATCAGTAATCAATGGATTAAATAAAGTTAGAATTTCGAAAATTGTTTTGGATCCTGTTATGGTAGCCAAAAACGGAGCAAGATTGATAGATAACAAAGCAATAAATATTTTAAAAAAAAAATTGATTAAAAAAGTATCTTTAATAACCCCAAATATACCCGAAGCAGAGATCTTAACTAAAACTAGAATAAAAAGTATAGAGGATATGATAAATGCAGCCAATATATTGTTTGGATATGGCGCAAAAAATGTTTTAGTTAAAGGAGGTCATTTAAATAGCAAAATTATTCAAGATGTTTTTGTAAGCAAAAAAAAAGTAATGATTTTTAAAAATAAAAAAATTGTCCTAGACGTATTTTTAAATGAAAAAGAAATTAAAATTTTTAAAAACAAAAGAATTTCAACCAAAAATACACATGGAACCGGTTGTACTTTATCAAGTGCTATAGCTACGTATTTTTCGTGTGGAAAAGCTCTAAAGAAATCTTGTGAGCTAGGAACCAAGTATGTAAATAGTGCAATAGGATCTAACTTAAAATATGGAAAAGGTTATGGTCCTATAAACCATTTGAGTTCAGTTGTAATAAAAAAAAGGTTTAGATAATGAAAAATGTCGTCGTCGTAGGTTCACAATGGGGAGATGAAGGTAAAGGAAAAATTGTAGACTGGTTATCTGACCAAGCAGACGTGGTAATTCGCTTCCAAGGAGGACATAATGCAGGTCACACTTTAGTTGTTGATGGTGTAACTTACAAATTAAGACTTCTTCCCTCAGGAATTGTTAGAAAAAATAAAATTTCCATTATAGGAAATGGGGTTGTTGTAGATCCATGGGCACTATTGGAAGAGATTAGAGAAATTAATTTAAAAGGTGTAGAAGTTAATGAAAATAATTTTATTATTTCAGAATCTGCTAACTTAATTTTACCTTTTCATAGAGAAATGGATGAAATTAGAGAAGATACAGCAGGTAAAGGTAAAATAGGAACTACAAGAAGAGGAATAGGACCAGCATATGAAGATAAAGTTGGAAGAAGATCAATTAGAGTAATGGATTTAAGATCTGAAAGTAATTTAGATCATCGGCTAGAAAATGCATTGCTCCATCATAATGTTATAAGAAAAGGATTGAGAAAAAAGATATATAAAAAAAATGAACTAAAAAAAGAATTACTAAAAATAGCACCTGAAATATTAAAATTTTCTCAACCAGTTTGGTTAAAAATTGATGAATTTAAGAAAAAAAAAAAGAAAATATTATTTGAAGGAGCTCAAGGAATTTTATTGGACGTTGATCATGGAACTTATCCTTTTGTAACGTCATCAAATACAGTTGCCTCAAGTGCTGCAACCGGCACTGGATGTGGTCCAAACACAATAAATTATGTTTTAGGTATAACAAAATCCTATATCACCAGAGTAGGCGAAGGACCTTTTCCTACCGAATTAAAAAACAGTATTGGAAAACACTTGGGAACAAAAGGTAAAGAATTTGGAACTGTCACAAGCAGAAAAAGAAGATGTGGATGGTTCGATGGAGTTTTAGTTCGCCAAACAATTAAAGTTTCTGGAATTAATGGAATTGCTTTAACTAAGTTGGATGTTTTGGATGAATTAGAAGAAATTAAAATGTGCATCCAATATGAATTGAATGGAAAAAAAATTGATTATCTTCCCTCTGCGCCTGAAGATCAATTAAAAGTTAAACCAATTTATAAAGTGTTTGAAGGATGGAAATCTTCAACTAAAGGAATAAAGAATATGGACGACCTTCCTGAAAATGCTAAAAAATATATTTATGCAATAGAAGACTTTATAGGAGCAAAAATTTCAAGTATTTCTACGAGTCCAGAAAGAGATGATACAATCCTTTTGGAAAATCCTTTTGATATATAATTTTAATTAGCTGGAAGAAGATTTCTTGATTTTGCAGCGTTAAGCATATGTTTTTGAACTTTTTCAAATGCTTTGTTCTCTATTTGTCTAATTCTTTCTCTACTAATTTTATATTTTTTACTTAGGTTTTCTAGAGTGATGGGCTCATCATTAAGTCTTCTTGCATATAGTATTTCTTTTTCTCTATCATTTAGAATTTTAATCGAGTCCTTTAGCAAATTTTTTCTTTCATTCATTTCCTCTTTTTGTGCAAACTTTAATTCTTGATCCATTTCTTTATCTATAACCCAATCTTGCCATTCATCCCCATCTTCACCGATTGGTGTATTTAAAGAATGTTCTTTACCTGAAAGTCTTCTGTTCATCGAAACGACCTCATCTTTTTTTACATCTAGTTTTTTTGCAATTTCAGCAACATGTTCATCTTTTAAATCACCTTCGGTTCTAGGTGCTATTTGGTTTTTTAATTTTTTGAGATTAAAAAATAATTTTTTTTGAGCAGTTGTAGTTCCAATTTTAACTAAACTCCATGTTCTTAATATATATTCTTGTATAGAAGCTTTAATCCACCAAATGGCATATGTTGCTAATCTGAATCCTTTTTCTGGTTCGAATTTTTTTACAGCTTGCATTAACCCAACATTACATTCAGAAATCATCTCATTGACTGGCAGTCCATAACCTTTGTAACCCATTGCAATTTTAGCAACTAATCTTAGATGGCTGGTAACTAATTTTTCAGCAGATTTTAAATTACCAGTTGTTTTCCAGTTTTTTGCCAACATGTATTCTTCTTCTGCATCAAGCATAGGAAATTTTTTAATTTGTGCTAAATACGCAGACAGACCAGCCTCATTTGATAGAGTTGGTAGATTATAATTTACAGTAGAACTCATAATGCTATTTATTTAATAAATAAATTATTTATTGCAACGCTTTATTTGCTAAGTTTTCTAAGCGTTTTTAGTATGTTTTCAAGATCTTGTGGTAGAATTGAGGAGAATTCAATTTTTTTACTACTACTAGGATGAGAAAAACCTAAAGTTTGAGCATGTAAAAACTGTCTATTCAGATTTAAAATTAAGCTTTCTATATATGGGTCTATATTTTTAAATTTTTTAAATTTTTTTTTATATTTTTTGTCACCCAAAATGTTATTTCCTTTATAGCTCATATGAACTCTAATTTGATGCGTCCTGCCTGTTTCTAACTTGCATTCAACTAAACTGAAGGTTGGAATATTCAAGTTTTCAAAAACTTCCAAAGTTTTATAATTTGTTACAGCCTTTTTTCCTTTCAATTGACTCACTTCCATTAGTTGTCTGTTTTTTGAACTTCTTTTAATTAGAGTTGAGATAGCGCCATTTTGTGGTCTCAGCTTTCCCCAAACAAGTAATTTATAGATTCTTGATATTGTGTGCTTGTTAAACTGCTTTGAAAGATTTTCATGAGTAATATTATTTTTGGCAATTACAACCAGCCCCGAAGTATCTTTGTCAATACGATGAACAATTCCAGGTCTTAATTCATCTCCTATATTTGAAAGATTACCTTTGCAATATTTTACCAGCGCATTCACAATAGTTTTATCATGGTTTCCTGCGCCAGGGTGCATGATTATTCCTGAAGGTTTATTTATTATCATTAAGTCAGTATCTTCATGAATAACGTCTAATTTAAAATCATAAGGTTTTAATGAAGCTTTTTTTGGCTCAGGTATTTCAAGGATTATTTTATCACCTAAGCTTACTTTTTTTGATGGGTTAATAATAATTTGATTATTAAATTTTAATTTTTTTTTTAAAATTAGATTTTTTATTCTTGTTCGGCTTAAGGTAGATTCTTCTTTATTTATAAAAACATCAGTTCTTAGACCAACATTTTCTGATTTAACAATTAAATTAATGATTTTTTTCATAAACTATATTAATACTATTATATGCGCTTGTAGCTCAATTGGATAGAGCGCCTGACTTCGGATCAGGAGGTTGAGGGTTCAAGTCCTTCCAGGCGCACCAAAGCTATGTAAATTAAGGGCTTTATTAGGATTTTAATGAAAAAAAAAAAATAATAAATTTTCAATTGTAATTCCAACATACAATGAAAAGAAAAATATTGCTCTCCTTGTAAACAAAATAGATAAATACTTAAGGAATTTTTTTTATGAAATTATAGTAATAGACGATAACTCTCAAGATGGCACAAAGTTAGTTTTAAAAGAAATAAAATCAAGTAAGAAAAATTTTTTATTTTATATAAGAAAAAAAGAAAATAGAGATCTTAGCCAATCTCTAATTTTAGGAATAAAAAAAACCAAATTTAATAATATAATAATAATGGATGGCGATTTACAGCATAACCCCAAATATCTTCCAAAAATAATTAGAGTTTTTTTTGAAAAAAAAATTGATTTATTGGTATGCGTAAGGAATTTTAAAAAAAAGTCTGGATTATCTATTATTAGATATTTTGCATCTCTGTCATTAATATTTTTTATTAATATTTTTTTGGGAAGAAGAGTTTCAGATCCCATGAGTGGTTTTTTTATTTTTAAAAAAAAAATTTATATATCAAACAAAAAAAACATATATGGAAAAGGTTTTAAATTATTGTTTGATTTGATCTATTTTTCTAAAAGATCTTTGAAAATAAAAGAATATATGATTATTTTTAGCAAGAGAAAAAACAATAAAAGTAAAATGAATTTAAAAGTTATTTGTCACATATTTGTAGCTATTTTTTATAATATGCTTATGAAATTATTGAGATAATTATTTTTAGTTTTCAAATTTTTTTAAAATAAAATAATTTATTCTAATTTCTTTTATTTCTACAAAGTTATTATTATTAGTGTTGAAATTATTGCATTTTTTTTCAAAATTCAAATTGCCTTTTTTGCCGACAAAAAATCTCTCATTTTTTAGACAAATAAACCAAAAACTTTTTATATATTCTGGATATTTGACATTTTTATCAAGCAAAACAAAATTTTCTTCAACAAAAATTTTTTTTGTACTTATATAATTATTGAATACAGCGCTTTCAATAGTTGTTATATATTTTGAATTGTCATTCTTAACAATTTCCAATGCCTCATTTGTTGGTGGTCTTTTAATTGGGGAGTTGTTAATTTCTAATACACAGAAAAGCATAGTTAAAAAACCTAAAAATATTTTAATGATTTTATTTTTATCAATTTTTTCTAACTCAATACAAATCCAAGTAAGTATTAATGGTAAAATGAATATAACATATTTTGGAGACATAATTGAAGCTCTTAACAATGTATAGGTTAACGTTAAAAGATAAGAAGATAAAATTATGTAAATAATTAAATTTTCTTTTTCATTTAAAAAAATAATTTTTTTTAAATTTTTTAGCAAAAGTAATGAAAAAGTAATTAAATAGACTCCTCCCAAAATAGGTGATCCAAAAAAAGTTCTAAAATGATAATTGTAAAAAAATGATGAATATAAAGATGTGTAGTGAAAATCACGAGCTAAATTTAATTTTAGATAATCAACGTTTAATATTATGTAGGCAATAAGTATAAACGCAAATAATAAGAAAATTTTTTTTTCAAAAACTTTATCAATAATTATTTTTTTTATTATATAGATGGATTTTCCAAAAAAAATAGCTCCACTAATTGGCCAAAGTGATAGTAAAAAAATAGATACAATTCCATAAATGATAATATTAAAATAGTTTTTGTTGTTTAATAATTTATAAAATAAAATAATATTAATTATAGAAATAAAAACTAAAATGCTATGGGCCCTTATTTCAAGCGATTGCCAAATTAAGAATAAATTAAATGTTATTACTAAACCTAAAAAAAAAGTTTTTTTTATATCAAGAAAAATATTTAATAAATAAATCGTAAGAGGCACAGACAAAGTACCCGCTATTAGCGAAATCCATCTGCCATTAAGATCGATGTAACCAAATATTCCAAAGAAATATTTTAAAATAAAAATATAGATATGAGGATAAAATTCGGTTAAAAAACTTCCTCCCTTATCTCCATAATATCTTGCAAGAGTTTCTGCTGTAGATAAATTAGGGTCAGCAACATATATTGTGTGCCACTCATCATGCCAGGATTCTCTTCCTTCAAATAAATAATATCTTGTTAAAAAAGATAACATTGTAAAAAAAATATATATAAATATTTTATTGTTAAAAATTTTGTAATTCATAAGAATATAAATATTATTTATTCACCAATGTTTATTAAAGTACCTTTTTTTCGTGCTCCGTAAAAAGCTAAATAAAAAATGATAACGGCACTTACAAAATAAAATAAATTTAATACTAGTGCTGTCATAATATTTTTATAATTTACTATATCATTTACTAAAATAGATCTTGCTTCCTCAAATAAATAAACCAATGGCAACCCTTTAGCTAATATTTGTAACCATTCTGGTAAAATTGATAGTGGATAATAAACACAACCTAATGGAGCCAATATAAAAAGGGATGACCAGGCCACATTTTCAAATGCGGGACCAAATCTTAAAAGTCCAGAAGTAACAAGTAAGCCTAACGTTGTTCCAAAAAGATATAAACTTAAAAAAAGCAAAAATAGCGGAGGTCCCATCTCTAATAAAGACACCCCAAATAATGGATTCATAAGTATTATTGCAGGAATAATTCCAATTAATGTTCTTAGCAAAGCTGTGGACGTTAGTGCAGTTATAATTTCACTTACTTTTAATGGAGCAACAAATAGGTTAGTAAAATTTCTACTCCAAATTTCTTCTAGAAATAACATATTAAAGCTTATGCTTGATCTAAATAAAAAGTCATAAAGAATTGCACAACTTAAAATAACACCAATGGTATTATTGTAATAGTCGCTATACATGGTAAAAAATTGTGAAATAAATCCCCAAAGAATTATTTGAATTGTTGGCCAATAAATTAGATCTAGGATTCTTGGAAAAGAACCTTTAATTAAATAAAGGTGACGAATAGACAAGGCATATATTCTATGAAATTTCATATTATTCCCTAACTATTTTTAAAAAGGTTTCTTCCAAATTTTTTCTTCCATGTTTATTTATTAAACTATTGCATGTGCCTTTATCTATTATTTTACCATTTTTCATCATCAATACTTCATTACAAAGTCTTTCAACTTCATTCATGTTGTGTGAGGCTAATAAAATAGTTGTATTTTTTTTTGATGCAAAATCTTCTAAGTATGTTCTAATAAAATCACCCACATCAGGATCAAGACTTGCAGTTGGTTCGTCTAAAAGAAGTATTTCAGGTTCATTAATTAATGCTTTAGCCAAAGAAACTCTATTTTTTTGTCCAGAAGATAGTTCACCAGTTTTTCTTTTATTAAACTCAAGTAAATTTAATTGCTTCATTAAATCCGAAATTTTATCTTTTAAGTTATTTACACCGTATAATTTTCCATAAACTTTAAGATTTTCTTCAACAGTAAGTTTTTTTGGCAGTTCAACATACGGAGAAATAAAATTTACCTTTTCTAATATTGTTGTTCTATTGTTTTCGTTTTCAATATTTTGACCGTTAATAATAACAGTACCAGAAGTAGGTTTAATTAATCCCAAAATCATGCCTATTGTTGTTGTCTTACCACAACCATTCGGACCCAAGAGACCAACTATCGAACCTTTATTAATTTTAAAGTTTATATTTTTAACAGCCAAAATATTATTATAGTTTTTGTTCAAATTTTTTATTTCAATCGTCATTTATTAGATGCTCTTTTTAATCTATCATTTATTGTTATGCCCAAACCTTTATTTGGAATTTTTTCAACATAAATAGATTTATATTTTTTTCTTTTTATATCTCTTAGCGTTTTATATAAGTTTTTTCCTGCTTCTTCTAAATTTTTATTTTTAGTTATATAAAAAAAATTTTTATTAATTTTTTTTCTTTTTTTAATTAATATTAATGCCTCACCTTTTTTGGGATTTTTTATATTTAATCTAATTGGAATATGTGGTGAATAATGAATTTTTCCCTGTCCAGGATATGTTATTTTTTTTAAATTATCATTTAATCTTAATTTTAAACCAAGAACTCTACTTAATTTGTTAATTTCTATACCCCCCAATCTTAGTATTTCTGGTTTAGAAGCCAAATTAATAATTGTGGACTCCAAGCCAATCTTTGATCTTCCGCCATTCAAAACAAATTTAATTTTTTTTCCAAATTCATCTTTTACATCT
>MPMF02300459.1_pt1 | contig 17331 bp, 8 predicted proteins | sample 1617271 | NCBI WGS metagenome assembly MPMF02 (sample SAMN05944812, study PRJNA350692) | marine metagenome | biome: marine; feature: ODZ; material: water; isolation source: 120 m water sample prefiltered with 30 um filter, filtered on to 0.2 um... | place: Pacific Ocean | collected 2012-04-09... | reverse complement strand
GGGGGTGTGGCTGGTTTGTATGCGCAAAGTGCCTAACGGGCAATCTAGCAAAAGTGCAAGAAAAACTCGCGGTCTCTGGGCTTTGTGCCTATACTGAAGATTGGAGAGGATTGGAAAACGCAGAGGCAAAAAGCTCAAAAAGCACCGTTTTTGGTTTTTAAAAGTTTGTAGATTCCCCTATTTTGTGGTTTATTGACGCGCCATTTTTGGCATAATATTGGTTTGTTGTAATGTTCCCACCGCAGTTGCCGATTTTCCGCCCCCCTGGCGGTGAGCCTTAGGTGTACTGCTGCATGTTTTGCCACCCGTCGCAATGAGGCGGATGGCAACGCAAATCTTGCTTCTCTGGAAGAGAGACATAAGCCAATGCTCAAGCCCATATATCCAAATTCGCAGAAGTTGCTGTTGCCACTTCTCGCAGCGGTGCTTCTCCCACTCTTCGTCCGCAGCCCACTTGTTGCCGAAGATGTCCATTACCAGCGGCAGATTAAGCCACTGCTTATAAAGCACTGTAATGCCTGCCACGGTCCTGACCGTAACGGCCAGGAAAATGAGTTGCGGCTGGATCTCCGCGAAGCCGCCCTGGAATCGGCAATCGAGCCAGGGGATTCCGCGAACAGCGAGATGATCACGCGCATGCTGACCGATGATGCCGAGGAGCGAATGCCTCCGCTCACGGTGAAAACCCCACCGCCGAGTGCCGAAGAAATTGCACTGCTGCGGCGCTGGATCGACGAGGGGGCTGAGTTTCAGGAACACTGGGCCTGGGTGTCGCCAAAACAAATCGAACCACCCGAGGGTGACCGTTGGGGGCAGACGCCCATCGATCGCTTCATTCGGGCCGGCCACGTTAAGCACGATCTCAAGCCGGCACCGGAGGCGGACAGACGGACTTTAATTCGCCGACTCTCGTTCGACTTAACCGGTTTGCCGCCCACAGTGGAACAGGTCGACGCCTTTCTGGCAGACGGTTCGCCGCAGGCCTACCAACGCCTCGTCGATCGTCTCCTCGCCTCACCCCATTTTGGTGAACGGATGGCGATGTACTGGTTGGATTTGGTCCGGTATGCCGACACAGGAGGTTATCACGGAGACAATCAGCGCGATCATTCCCCCTATCGAGACTATGTGATTGATGCGTTCAATGAAAATTATCCATTCGACCGCTTTGTTCGCGAGCAGGTTGCTGGCGATTTGTTGCCCCGCGCGACGCAGCAGCAGCAGATTGCTTCCGGTTTTAATCGCCTGAATATGACGACCCGCGAGGGAGGTGCCCAACCGAAGGAGTATATGACGATCTACGCCGCCGACCGTGTCCGCAATACGGTTTCTCTTTTTCTTGCACTCACGTTCAGTTGCTGCCAATGTCACGATCATAAATACGATCCTTATACGATCCGCGACTTTTATAGCATGGCGGCATTTTTCGCCGACATTGAGGAAACGGTTGTCGGGACTCAAAAGCCGCTGGTGTTGCTCGATCAACTGCAGACGCAGCGGGTGTACGATCTGGACCAGGCGGCCCATTCAGCGACTAAACTTCTTGAAGGAGAGTCGGCCCTGTGGGACGCCGCTCAGGCAAAATGGGAGGCAGACGTTCAACGAAAAGTATCAGCTAAAGATGGCAATTGGCAGTTGGTCGACGATCTGCAAATGAAAAGTGATCAGGGCGGAGCCTTCAAGCGGCTTGAGGATGGATCCTTGCTGGCGACGAGCGAACGAGCCCCTATAGATACCTACACGATCACACTGCCAGTTCCCGCCGGCGGGTTAAGCGCGATCCAATTGGAACTCTTGCCGGAGGCATCACTGCCGCAAAACGGACCTGGTCGTGCGGGAAACGGTAATCTGGTGCTTTCCGAAGTCGAAGTTTTTCGCGGCGAGCAACAGGCGTCGATCAAAGAAGCGGTCGCCTCGCACTCTCAGAAGAACTGGGATATTGCCGCGACCATCGATGGCGAGCCTGCAACCGGCTGGGCGATTCGGCCCCGTGTCGGCGAGAGGATCTCAGCGTATTTCGAGTTGGCGGAGCCGATCGGCTCTGCAGAGAGCGGCCCGCAAAAGCTCACCGTCCGCTTGCGACAACTCTATGGCAGTGGTTATTTGATCGGCCGCCTGCGGGTCTTTACGACCGTCGCCGAGGCCCCACTTGCTCAAGTCAAGCCTCTGCTCGCCCACAAACCGGTCTACGATGCACTCGGAATACCACCAAAGGATCGCAGCAGCAAACAAAACGCGCTGCTTCGTGAACATTTCCGCGCAACATCCCCGGAGACAAAATCGATTCGCAAACTTGTTGCCGCTGCTACCGCGGAAAAAAAGGCCATCAAGCAGGCGGCCCGCAAGGTGTTGGTTTCGATGTCAGCCGAACCACAAGTGGTCCGCATTCTCCCGCGTGGAAACTGGCAAGATGAAACAGGAGAGATCGTACAACCGGCAGTCCCGGAGAGTTTAGGTAGCCTAGAGCTGGCTCCCAACGAAAGAGGGACCCGCCTCGATTTGGCCAACTGGCTCATCGAAGAGGACAATCCACTGGTGGCGAGGGTCTTTGTCAATCGCCTCTGGAAACTACTGTTCGGGCGTGGGTTGGTAAAATCACTGGGCGATTTTGGCTCGCAGGGAGCACTGCCAAGCCACCCCGAGTTGCTCGATAGTCTGTCGGTCGATTTTGTCCAAAATGGGTGGGATATCAAACGCCTGCTTCGCAGAATAGTGCTGTCCAAAACATACCGGCAGTCGTCCGATACTACCGACGTTTCGCTCGCTCGCGATCCGGAGAATACCTACTTTGCCCGTCAGGGTCGGTTCCGTCTCGATGCGGAGATGATTCGTGACAATGCGCTCTCTGTCAGTGAACTGTTGGTACCGAAAGTGGGTGGCAAAAGTGTGCGGCCCTACCAGCCTGTCGGCTATCTGGCTCATTTGAATTTTCCGCCTCGGACCTACAAGCACGACACTGGAGAAAACCAATACCGACGCGGAATCTACACATTCTGGCAGCGGTCGTTCCTGCACCCGGCCTTGGCCCTCTTCGATGCGCCCGCCCGGGAAGAATGTACCGTCGAGCGTTCCCAATCCAATACGCCACTGCAGGCACTGCTCTTGTTAAATGATCCCTCGTATGTGGAGGCCGCGCGGGTCTTCGCGACGAAGATTCTCTCCGAGGGCGGGAACGGTGACAGAGAGCGGCTCGATTATGCCTTCCAGCAGGCACTGGCCCGCAATATTGAATCGAGCGAGAGACAAGTGTTGCACGATTTACTTGCCAAGCACCGCACACATTATCGCGCCCATCCTCAAGAGGCAGAAGAAGTGCTCGCCGTTGGTTTGGCAAAAGCCCCCGAGGAACTGGATGCTGCGGAACTTGCGGCCTGGACGAGCGTGGCCCGAACCGTTTTGAATCTTCATGAAACATTGACCCGGAATTGACAGCAGCTTTTCGGAGAATTTCCAATGACCGACCAAAACTCGATGTTCAACGCACTTTGCCGCCGTACATTTCTCTCGCGCGGTGCGCTTGGTCTTGGTGCCGCCGCGCTCTCCACATTGGCTGCGCCGCGACCCTTGCACGGTGCGACTAGTGAGCTCTCAGAGAGCAAAGGGGTGATCAACCCACTGCACTTTCCGCCAAAAGCCAAACGGGTGATTTTTCTCTGTCAGGCGGGTGGACCGTCCCATCTAGAAACCCTCGACTACAAGCCGAAATTGACCGAGATGGACGGAAAGCCGATGCCGGAGTCGTACACGAAGGGACAGCCCATCGCGCAACTGCAGGGGAACGAACTGAGATGTTTCGGGCCGCAGCGAAAATTCAATCGTTGCGGGCAGTCAGGGCAGATGATCAGCGATGTGTTTCCACATTTAGGCAAGCTCGCCGATGAACTCTGCATTCTCAATTCGGTGCAGACAAATCAGATCAATCACGATCCGGCACATACGTTTATGAATACCGGCTCGCAGATTTCGGGCCGACCGTCGATGGGATCCTGGGTGACCTACGGGCTCGGGGCCGAGAGTGAGGAGTTACCCGGTTTTGTTGTCATGACCTCGGTCGGTGGCGGGCCGAGCCAACCGATTGCGACACGGCAATGGCATAGCGGATTTATTCCGAGTCGCTACCAGGGTGTTCAGTTTCGCTCTACGGGCGATCCGGTACTCTACGTGGGACGGCCCCGGGGTGTGGGCGCTGAAGAACAGCAGGATGTGCTCGATGCGGTGGCCGAGTTAAACCAGATGCGGCAGCAAGCTACCGGAGATCCGGAAATCGCGACCCGGATCGCTCAGTACGAACTGGCGTTTCGGATGCATCAGAGCGTTCCCGAATTAACGAACATCGCCGATGAGCCGCAACATATCCTGGATCTTTACGGCACACGCGGTGGCGATGGCACCTATGCGGCCAATTGCCTGCTCGCCCGTCGGCTCGCTGAGCGAGGGGTTCGCTTTATCCATCTCTACCATCGGGGATGGGATCATCATGGCTCTGTAAAAAAGGGAGTGGCCGATACCGGCCGCCTGGTCGACCAGGGTACCGCCGCGCTCTTAAGCGACCTCAAGCAGCGCGACATGCTCAAGGATACGCTCGTCATCTGGGGCGGAGAGTTCGGCCGCACGCCGATGGGGCAGGGGAACGGTCGCGATCACCATATCAAAGGTTTTTCGATGTGGATGGCCGGAGGGGGCGTCAAACCGGGGATTACCTGGGGTGCCACGGATGAACTCGGTTATCAGGCAGTCGAAAATATCTTTCACGTGCACGATCTGCATGCGACGATGCTCTACCTGCTCGGGATCGATCACGAACGGCTGACCTACCTTTCCCAGGGGCGCGATTATCGGCTGACCGATATTCGCGGCAATGTGGTGAAGGACATTCTGGCCTGAACGAGCACGATTCGGTGCCGTGGTCCGACTGCAGCTGATCCTGCTTTGCAGCAGGATGCGGTGGGTTGAACGGCGGCCGATGAAACGCTACGGTAGTCGCAGCATTGTGAACATTTTTGGTATGGAAATTTTGCAGTTGCGGCGCCCGCAAGGAAGGAAGAGACAATGAGCGATGCAATGGTCCGTGGAGTCGTCCACCTGATCGAAGAAACCAAGACGTATGGACAAAACGGATTTCGAAAGCGGCTCTTGGTGCTTGAACAGGATAACGGTCGCTTCACAAATTATATTCCACTCGATTTTATCCAGGATGCCTGCGATACCGTGGATGAGGTGAAGAAGGGCGACGAGCTGGAGGTGAGCTACCGCCTCAGTGGCCGTAAATGGCAGCGGGACGCCGCGAGTGAAGAAAAATATTTTCTCAATGCCGAGGCTCTTAGCTTCAAAGTCCTCAAGGGGGCGGCCGAAGCGGTCGGCAGTAAGGCAGCCAGCAGTAAGGCAGCCAGCAGTAAGGCAGGCAGCAGTAAGGCGGGCGGCACGCAGACGGAAGACTATATCCCGGACGATGAGGTTCCGTTTTAAGGATGGCTCTCTCCAGCAGGCTGCGACGCCAACCTGCGACGCCAACCTGCAACGTCAGGGTGCAACGTCAGGGTGCAACGATGAAAAACTCTTAACCAGCGGGTGTCGCTGAAGACGTCGAGACCAGGCTACACAGCTTCCAACAACCCGCCAGCCGGGCAAACAGTGACGCAATCACCGCAACCGGTACATGACGACTCACCCATAGACCGACCGTCGTCGAATGCAACTGCGACATTTGCCCCACGCCCCGTGCGGGCGAGAACTTGCTGGTCTCGTTGGCAAGCCTGAATGCAACGGTCGCAGTGGACACACAACTGAGGTTGGACGGAGACAAAGTCAGACGAGAGATCGCTGCGAGCGGCGCGCCGCGTCGCCTGAAATCGCGTCGTCGAGACACCGATTTGTTCCGCCAGTTGTTCGATGCCGCACAAGGGATTATCGCACTCACCATGTTCCGCCAAGATGAACTCCATCAATACTCGCCGAGCGGCAACCACAGCGGCGGAATCTGTCGCGATCTTCATGCCGTCTTGAGCTGGCGCTGCGCAAGCAGGAACCAAGTGTCCTGTACCCTCGAGTTCCACGACACAGATACGGCAAACGGCACGCACCGTCTGTCCCGGAAAATGGCACAATGTCGGTATTGAAATGTTCAGCCTCCGAGCGGCGCTGAGGATTGTAGTGCCAGTGGGAACGCAAATGTCTTGTCCGTCGATTGTCAACGATATGCGTTGCATTAATAAGACCTTTCTGTATTCGAGGCAGTTGAGGATGTTTGAAGTTGTTCGGGCCATGCTTCGATCACGGAGAGAATCCGACAGGCGGCAGCGCTGCCTAGCCCGCAGGTTGATGTTTGCCGCATGGTCACAGCGATCTCGTGAATCTGGTCGATGTCGATGGTGTTTCCTTCACCCTCTGCGAGTTTCCGCCACAAGCGGACAACTTCGGAAGTTCCAACGCGGCAGGGTGTGCAACGTCCGCAAGATTCATTTTGAAAAAAAGTGGCGGCTTTGAGTGCTTCGTCAACAACGCAGTCGGAAGCTCCTAAGATGCGGACGGCCCCCGTTCCCATCATGGTTCCAGCTTTTTTGAGGGCGGCTGGCTCGAAGGGCAGACGCGACTGTGACAGTGGAAGGAATCCGCCGGATGGGCCGCCAACGGCGAACGCCTGGAGTTGCTCTCCTCGGCTCATGCCGCCGCCCATGCTCAAGATATCGATGAGCGAGGTACCTGTTTCGACTTCATACACGCCAGGATGGGCGACCGCACCGGAGAGCGATACGAGTTGGCACCCGCTGCCTTTGGGACCTCGGAACCAATCGGGACCGTGATGCAGGATCGACGGCAGCCAAGAGAGGGTTTCCACATTTTGTACCAAGGTCGGGCGTCCGTACAAACCGCTTTGGACTGGCAGCGGTGGCCTCAGTCGAGGCTCGCCGCGATGCGATTCGAGCGACTCGATCAACGCGGTTTCTTCTCCGCAGATGTATAGGTCAGGTCCCTCAACAATCTTGATCGGCGGTATCGTTCGGCTTTGCTCGAGTTGTTCGAAGTCGGCCACAGCATTTGTCATCGCTTCCAACGCGTCCGTGCTACGTGCGGTGACGACAGCATGAACCTCCTTCGCTTCAATCACGAACGCGGCGATGGCAATCCCCTCCACGACCAACCGTGCGTGATGTTCCATCAGAAACCGGTCTTTGAACGTCTCCGGTTCGCCTTCCTGTCCGTTGGCGATCAAGACGCGCGGCCCGTTGTGCTCAAGAACCGCTTTCCACTTTCGATGAACGGGAAAGCGAGCGCCTCCGCAGCCGAGCAGACCGCTCTTCTCGACCGTATCGAGCACGCCTCGTCGATTCCCTGCGATAACATGTTTTTCGGACAGAGAGAATCGGTGGGCGATTCGACCGTTCGTATTGGTCATTTGAACGATGTCCAACACAGCATCGCGATTCCCCGCCGCAATCAGCTTCTGAAACTCCGAAAATCGTTTGCGATTCTGTGGCGATGTAATTCTCCGCAATCTGCCAGCACTTGGAACTTCGCCGTCGGGAGAGTCTTCGGACGTTTGCTCAAAGAAACTCGCCACGGCGTTCGATCGGTTGCGCGGAGTTCCATTCACGTGCGATGTGTTGGCGGGTTGCACCTTGCCTCGCCGCTGAAGACTCGAAATCCACGAGCCATCCAGGACAAGCACAAAACAATTCATGACCAACACTGCGTACATTTCGACACCCGGGATCGTCGTGTAAAATCGGCCAAGCACGCCAAGGACGGCCATTCCTACACCAAACAGGATTCCCCCGAGTCTTGTTCGGGGAATCGTCATTGGATCGGTGGCGAAGAAAATGGCTAGCAGCAGCGTATTGCCGCCGAGCAGATAGACAAATGGATCGTACATCCAGGGCGCGTGTCCCACGACATCGGGTGATTCCGGCAGACAGAGAATCAACAAAGGAACGGTCGCGATCATTGCCAGCGCGGCATGTCGCTTGATGACGACAAACCACAGCATCAAGATGCCTGAAGGAATCAAGACCAACTCGCTCGTCTCGCCGATTGCTCCGGCGTGCAAACCGACAAACAGATCGGACATGGCGGGCCGCAGATTTCCTCCGGCCTCCTTGAACAATGCGCTGGCGCCGGTGGCGACATCGACTTGGTCCCATGCTCCCTGCGCGCTGAAATCGACGTATTCGAGAACCGCGACGGCGGTTCTGCCCAGTGCCGCAGGATTCAGCGGATTGCGCCCGAGCCAGCCAAGCTTCCACTTTCCGAGCAATTGCGCCACCAAGGCGCCGACGACAATCATGTAGACTGGAGTGTTCGTCGAGAGCGTTAGACCGAGCAACAAGCCGGTGATGATTGATCCAGGATGCATCAGCGTAAACGACTTGCCGCAAAGCAAACGAGGAACAACCGCTGCGGCCATACAAAAGACGACCGACAACGAAACCACCAATGCGGCTTGCAACCCGAAGTGCAAGACGCCAAACGCGGTGGGTGGCGCCAGCAGCGCGACGACGCACCATTTGGCTCCCAGACGCGCTCTCAAGCGATGCATATTTGCAATAAGGTTTCTCACGTTGCTCGTTTTCACTCCGATGGCTGCGGTATTGCCAAGTGTATCGATCTTGATTTCACCAGCGACGGCCAATCGCTCAAGTCGTCGAACCCCTGTTGTTGCCAATCGTGGACTTCGCCCGGTGCGTGGCATTCGCCGCAGGTGGTGGTGAAGCTGCCGTGGCAGACGAGACAACCCGAAGGCCGCAGCCGCGCGAGCAAGATATGCCGGTTCGCCTCGAGACTGTCGCTGCTGGGATGCACGAACTCAGAGGTGTGAGTAAGCGGCGCTCGGTCGTGACACGACTGACAATTGTCAACCGAATGGCAGACAAGGCACTGCTGTTCGCTAGCGACTGCCATGCGACCGTGCACCTCCGACCAGTTGACCACTTCGTGGCTCTTTGGCTTGTTGCCAACAGCCAGAAGCTCCCCAACATCTCCGTCTTTTCCTTCGCGATGACATTCGTTGCATCGGCCTCTCTGCCACCATGTGTGTGCGCGTTCCCATCCGCCTAGCGATTCACCTAGCGACACACCCGAATTTGTGGCGCGGCTCCACCGCGCGGTAACCGCACCCGCGTAGACAGTTGCGATGATCACGAACACCACGAAGCGTCTCGCGTTCCGCTTTCGCTTTTCCCGCTGCCGCTGCGTCATTCGGAGTCTCCTGAAGCTAAGGAGGGCTCGTCGGAGGAGGATGTCGCACAGCGAAAGCCGGTTTGAAATGATCGATACTCTGGTTCTCGAAGATCGCTGGCGCAGCACCGAACTTGGCTTGGGTTGCTGTTTGAACTTCCGCCCATCAACATTCCCTCCTGAGTCCATTCACCGACGTTTCCGGCCATGTTGACACAGCCATACACCGAGGCTCCTTCATGGAACGAGTCGGCGGGCGCGCTATATGTGTGCCCGTCGCGCTCTTCCCATTTTTCACCGCCAACGTTGGACTTCTTGCGACTCCAATCGTTTCCCCACGGCCAGATGCGTCCGTCGGTTCCTCTCGCCGCTTTTTCCCATTCAAGTTGCGTTGGGAGTCGCTTTCCAGCCCATCTTGCGAATGCGTAGGCATCCCACCAATCGACGCCGACCACCGGATGATCAGGCTGGCGGAAGGTCTCATCGTTGAACGGCGCCACTTGCGCCGCTGGCGTGGATAGGAACAGCGGTGAACGGAACTCTCGCGAGTAACGCGGCGTGTGATCCTTGTTAGCCGGTTCATCAGGATGGCAGAACTTGTGTGATTCGTCGCGATTTGCCTCGAGGAATCGTTGATATTCCTTGTTGGTGACTTCCATCCGATCCATTCTGAAGAACGCAAGTTCCCGCTTCACTTTTTCGTCGCCCGAGAGAAACGGTCCCGCTTTGATGTCGACCAATTCGCCCGACTCTGCGTCGATCGCTCGGTCCGCCATTTCCTCCAGCGCCCACGCCGACGTTGATCGCGTGCGAAGGCGTGGTTTGGCATCGATGTGTTCTTGGACTGCTGCGCGGTCTCTGGAGGAGCGTGGCGCCGGGTTGGCGATCGTTGACCAGTCGGACGAACGCGTTGGATTCCCCTTGGCGTCGATGATCAGCGCCTCGACCTGCTCGTGAGATTCCACCCAGGACATTCCACGTTCCGGGCCCATCACAAACACGGCGGTGGCGTAGGCGTCGGCGACGGCCGCGTCAGAGGTGACGATTGTTACACTCAGGCAGTCCACGGCGGGCATGCCAGTTTTGGGGTCGAGGATATGACCGTAACGTTTTCCCTCACGCACGATAAACCGCTTGGCGTCTCCGGACGTCGCCACAGCGATGTCCCCGCCGACAAACTGTTCGAAGTAACGAACCGGATCACGCGGATTTTCGATTCCCACGATCCACGGTCCCATCGTTTTTCGACCTAGCAGGTAGACGTCGCCTCCGGTGCTAATCGCCGCGCGTTCGATGCCATGCTCCGACATGATTTTTACTGCAATGTTCGCCGCGTACCCCTTGCCAATCGCCCCAAGATTGACCTTCATCCCCGCGAGGGGCAGATAGGCAGTCTGCATCGTGTCATCCAACTCGATTTTTGAGGCGTCCACCAGCTTGAGCCCCTCGGCCAGCTGCTCCTGTGTCGGTAATGGAAGTCCCGAATCTCGAAATGGCCACAAGTCCCATACTGAACCGATCGTGACGTCGAACGCCCCCCCGGTCTCATCGTGAAGCTGTTTCGAGATTCGCAACAGCTCCATCGTATCGGCGCCGATGGCGACTGGTTCGATTCCGGCGAGCGCGTTTAGTCTTGCGATATCGCTGTCGGGCATCCACGAACTGATTTCTCGCTCCAAGTCGTTCAAACGTTTGGTGGTCGCCTCGATGGCGCGGGTCGCTTTTTGAGGTTCCGCGTCAACGACAAACACAAAGGCGGTCCCCATCAGGACGACCTCTCGACGAACGATTCCTGACGCACCAATCGAAATCGGTGGGACTGCGAGCCTGCCGCCGCGTCCAGAAGTCATCTGTGCTTCTATCTCGCGCTCGGGGGCCTGATCCGATGCGGCGGGCGCCGTCGAAAAGGTCGTTCGCCACAAAAAAGCGGCCACGATTCCTACGGCGAAGACCAGAATAGTCGCAAGACGTTGTTTCATCAGCACACTCGGAATATCGATTTTGTGTTATTCATTACTCGATGCTCAGCATGAAGTTCATCAGATCTTCAAGTTGCCGAGGCGTCAGTTGCGATGTGCCGCCGTGCGTATCGAATATCTGGTCCTCCGGGTTCAGCGGCCCCTCGAGGGTCCGAGCCGTTGTCTCGTTGAACCCGATCTCGCGACGATCGTGACGCACGACTTCGTCGCCCTGCAAAACGGGATAGCGATATCGTCTAAGCGCCGGATGTCCCGGCGTACATAACACCTCACGAAGCGACCGCGCGCGAGCATGATGCAGAAATACTGGGGGCCTATCGAAGATGCCTCGAAGTTGCATCGTCGTGAAACTACCTTCGACAGTCTCAACGCGACCGCGGTCGTCAGGTTCTTGTTCATACGGAGGCAAGCCATTCGCGTAGTCGACGGCTCGCACACTAGCTAACGTGTAAGACGCATCGCGACGCGTTACCGTCGTGAGCTGCGGCAACGCTCGCCGGTCGTTATTGGTGAGTGCCAGTTCTTTGTTCGTGAACTCTGGCTCCGTGTGGCACACGGAGCACATCACGCTGCTGTCGTTAAAGAGCATTTCGCCGCGGACAACCGATGGGTTCTGGGCATCGTACGGATTGGGCAGCAAGTGTGTCGTATTGCCGAGCCAGCTGCCGACGAACCGGAACATGTCGCGCATGCCATACTCCTGGCCCATGTGTTTCTTTGTCTGCTGTCGAAAAAACGCCTCGCGCCGTTCTTCCAAGTCGTACCATTGGTCTCCCAGTTTCCGCACTTCAACGCGCTCCTTGAGTTCCTCGTGCATTAGCCGCCGCTCTTCTTTGGGCACTTTGGATTGAATGTGTGTGAAATCGCCAACCCAGATCGCACGATCGAAGTCGATCGAACTTGCTGGCTCGGTGACGTCGGCGCCTTGGCCTTCGGACAGGTGGTGTGTGCCTTCAAAGTAGTAAGGCTGGATCGCGAAGACGTTTCGCATTTGCGGGATGCCGAGCGTGCCTCCATGCGTTAGATGTCCCGTATGGTCCTGGCCCACGGTCTCGGCGGCACCCCATGCTCGCCCATCGCCGGTGTCTCGATAGTGGCAATGCAGGCAAGATGTGTCGCCGTCAGATGTGAACACCGAAGTGTGAACGATCAGTTCGCCTCTCTCGGCATCGGTGGCCAACGCGGGTGCGGTCAGATCGCCTACGACGAACTCTTCGCTCTTACCGGTGGCGAGATCAATGATCGAGATCGTCTCGCCAAGCTGATTCGCGACAAACAGTTTTTCTGCAGAGACCGTGTCCCGACGGCCAGCCACAATACCGACCGGACGCAAACCAGTCTCGAAGACGCGCTGCGGGACAAGTTTCTCAGACGGGTCACTGGCGTCCGGTTGAATCTTCCATTCCACCACTTCGAATGTTCCCGCCATCGTGACGTACATTCGATCGCCAACGACCGCCGCCCACTCCGCAAATGCTCCGTGGACACGCTGCAGTTCGGGAGGGATATCGCCCTTGATGTCGCCCGTCGTTGCTTCGACAGTATCCGATGTGTAACGGACCCATTCTGGATGCGACTCGTACACGTTGGCTTTCAACAGATAGTCAAGCTCCATGCCAGGCCACCATGCGGGAATATCGAGTCGCGAGAGATCGACGGCCACAACATCGTTCTGGATGTCGCGCATCTTGAAATTCCACGTCCCATCAATGGCATCGAAAGGCCCCATGACAGCTTGTTGACTCATTGGATAGGGATCCGTGGTGACGGGATCGCGTAGGATTGTGAATTGCGCCTCAGGGTGATCGCGATCCCAGGTTTCGGCGCCATGTGGATCGCGAGCGTTCGGGGCTCCAAAACCTGCTCCCATCGTCAGGGCAATAAGCAGATCACGATTTCCTTGCGGATCAGGCACGATCGTCACATGACTGGCGACATTCTGAATCAAAATCCCGCCGACTTCGTGCTCCGCTTCGATGTCGATCACAGAGACGTCCATCGTGCCCGTATTACCTACGAAAAGATGCCGCCCGTCAGGACTGAGTACGATGTCTTTAGGATGGCTAAATGCATTGCCGACCGGGATGCCAGGCCCGCCTTCAGCCTGCCGAATCCATTGCACCAAACGTTCGAGTTCTGGTTCCCCGGCCTCGAACAGCACTTCGCCAGCGTGTAGCTCTGGAGTGACTTGCTGGTCGCCAAAACCGCCCATCGATCGTGGAAGGACAGCATTCAGCAGAGGACTCTCGTCCGGCCGCCCCCCGACGGAGTTCTCGACCGCCGAAAGGAAGTTTGCCACTGGATCGGGTCCACAGAGGAAGCCGCCAGCTGGCTGGCTGTGGCACCGACTGCATCGCGCTCGCAAGATTCCGTTAATACCGCCGACACCGCGAGTCAGTGCCTTTTCGATCTGCTGTTCGTCAAAACCCCGGTGGACCAGTTCGTTTCTTAGCTCGTCGGAGATCGTACTGTCGCCATAAAACTCCTCTTCGTTGAAGCCGCCCACCTGGCGAACTTGCCCCGTAAGCGATTCGTCCGACGCGTCGATTGTCACGACCAGTACTTGGTCGAGGTATCGGTTGGCTACCCAAGCGCGCTTCCCGTCCGGCGAGAAAACCAAGCCTTGGCAGTAGTAATCCAGTGGAATGTCCCCGACCGCTTCATCTGTCGTCGTGTCAATCACGGTCGCGTAGTTCGACAGTTCATTGATGACGACGAGAAACTTACCGCCCGGATGTAAGAACGGTGCATAGGGCCGGCGCCCAACCGAGATTCGCTTGATGACTTTCTTCTTCTCAATATCGAAAACCGCGATTTCGTGTCCGGGATCGGCTTCCGTTCCGGCCAGCGTGATGTACAGCTTGGTCCCGGCAGCATTCAACGTTAGGCGTTCGGGGCGATCGCGATGCGGCTGTGGCTCGGGATTCGGATTGTTGTTTGGGACAGGAGCTAGATCGTGTTTGACGAACTGACGGCCGTGTCGCCAGACATTGCTCGTCAAGTGGCTGAATCGCGTCAGACGACGGCCCTCGTCGGCGACGCGAGCCTCACCGCCCTTGTTCTCGGAATTCCGCGGCGGTCCGGCCGCTTGCAGCAACGCAACGCCAGCGATTGCGACGACACAGATAACAGCAGATATTTGAGTTGGTCTCATTGTCTGTCTCTCCTCTACTGGGTCTGCGCCGTTTCCAGTTCAGACTCTTGGTTCTCATCATTGCCGCCGATAAACGTGGCTCCCAAGTCGATCCAGCGAATCAGCGTTAGTAGTTCCTCCTTGCTCAGTCCATTCGTCGAAGGATGATGAACGCCGACCGTATCGAGCTCCTGCGGAGCTTCCAGTTCGCGGCCGAGCAGCTTCTCAATCAGGTAACTCTCGACCGACAACGCTTCTCGTTCGTTGATGAATTTCTTGTCTGCGTGGTTCCCACTGGCGGGATCTCGCAGCATGTGGAGCGTCTCGTAGGAGACCGTGTAGTGTTCCGTCGGCGTTCCGCGAAGATCCAGGCCAGCCGCCTTTGGTCCCGAACCGTCATGGCACGAAACACAGTGCTGGTCGAGAATTGGCTGCACGTCGCGCCGATAATCGACGGTCAGGTATTCCGACCTCTTGGTATCGCCGTTGTATGGTCGTCGCCGACGATTGGTGGCGATGTCCCAAGTCGCCATCACTCGAGAGGCGGAAGAAACGACGTCGGGAGGTCCTAGCACGTGCTGTGGATTGCCTGTCAGCGACCCGTGACAACCGGTACACGTGGCCGGAAAAATCTTCCTAGGTATCGAGAATGTCAACTTCTCGCCAGGTTGCACGTAGAACCATCGGTTCATCGAGTGCAGGGCCATCTTGTGGTGATTCAAGCCCTGCACAATCAGAGGAGTCTCTGGCGGGATCTCCGCGTAAAACGTGCCGTCCGACTCCAAAGGCACCTCCGTGACGATTTGTTTTCGTGCATGAACGCCCTGACTGACAGGTGTTGCGAACGGATCGGAATCGCCGGACGATAGTTTGGCGAGTTGCGTCTCCTCCTTATTGGGAGGCACTTGTGCGATGATGCGAACGTAGCGAAAAGTCCGGTCTGGATCCGCCTCACCCGAGACGGGCCCTTCGGCGCCAACACGAAAATCACGTGAGCCAACCGGTGCGAAGTGCGTCAGGAATGACTGGAGCAGCGGATAATCGTAACACTCAAGTTCGGCCATCAGATGGTCCGGCATTCGTTGCACACCATCGACCCATTTGGCTTTTTCACCGTCGGTTCGGGGAGCGAACTTCTGATGGGTGCGAGCCTTCTCTTTGAGTCGCACGATGATGGGCCGCGGAAAATACTCAGACGATTCGGGGGTCGACACGCCCGCAACGTTCACGAATTTAACGGGGCCAACTTTGTGAATGTCGTGTTCGTCCTGCAGCGCCTTCTTGAATTGCAACAGGCAGATATCCCAGTTTGGGTCAGCTTTGTCATCCAAATGGTCCAGGCCTTCTGATACGCGCGAGACTAGGATGGAGCCATCGGGCAACGGGAATGCGTCGCGCAAGCTTCCTCCCGGCGATTGGCCGGTGGCCGTGATTGCCCGCTTGCCGGTTTCCGAGAAGAAAGGCAATAGAGCCGGCAAATATCGTCGTGACGATGAACGCAGCGGTTCACCTAAGACGTCGTCGTCGTGGGAAACCGGGATATTGTCCACAGGATTCTCAGGTTCGATATGCACTCCAAACCCGTGATCCGCCAGCATCAGGGCACCACCACCCCAGAGATTTCGCGGGTCGAGACACAATCGGATTTCCAACCCTTGCGGCAACTCGCGAGAATCGATGAAGAGCGGATATCGCGATCGGTTCCCGCCCTGAATGTGATAATCAAACCCACCCGCCATGACACGGAAGATGGCGCCGTTGAAGACCGGTCGGTCAGCTTGGAAACCGACGTTACGAACCGAGGTGAACATAACTTCGCCCGTCGTTCGCATCGAAAGCCGCCTCTCTTGGGCGCTTGTAAAAGTCATTCGACGAACCGTTTTGTGGAACGAATCGTACGCGTAGCCTTGCTTGCTTGGCACACATCGCCAGACGTCAAACGCAGGCAGATTGCTCGCTTCGAGCTGTTCGATCGTATAGACCGTTCGCCGATCGACGACGTTGGGAAGTGGGCGGTCGAGTTCAAACTTGGCTCCCACAACGCTCGCCTCGTCCTGAAGGTGGCGTTTGATCGTCCTCCATTCACCCTTATTCGGGCCATCGACGAACGAGATGCGTCGCCCGTCGAAAGTGCCGGGAGCTTCAGTCCGCTGTACATCGATAATGGTCGTTGCGTCCCCGTCATCGGCTTCGCCCAGCAGTGCATACGCCTCCGATGGGGCAAATTCACCGGCGACGTTCGAAGTAAAAGCGATTGCGACATCATCCAGAACAACAGCATCGTCGTCGTTAGGACCGGGAATGTAGATCGGATCCACGCAGTGAACCAACATGTTGTCATCGCGACGATCGTCGAAAAAACTAATCCGTCGGAAACTGCCTTCAACGTAGTTCGAGTGATCGTCCAGCAGTAGTTCGTAGAGACGAAAACCAGTTTCGCTATCGGTGCGCATCGAGAAGACGATCGCCTTTCCATCGTATCGCACGTCGAACGATTGGATTTCGGCCGGTCCGTCGGGGTGGAAACGCGCCGTGAGATCCACCGGTTCGCTGCGAGCTATCTCGATGGACTCGCCCGCAGTCATGCGACGCAAGAAAATGTCCGATCCGGGCCAAAACTGATCGATTTCAAAGAACTTCCGCGGCTGATGTCGTGGACCACGAATGAATGCGACACCCTGCAGGCGCCCAAGATCTCCAGCAAGTACTGGTTTGTCGTCGGATCTCAGTTTCGCCGCCAACGCCGACTTTTCCATCTCCAGCCAACGAAGAATGATCTTTACGTCGGGGTCGTCGTACGAATCAAAGAACTGGATGTTGCCGCCGCGCTGATGCACACCACCCATGCTCAGAGGCAGGTTCTTCACCAGTAGCCGACTCAGTCGAAGGTCACCGCCCAGATTGGCGAAGCGACTCTTGTCGCCCAGCATGTTCATTCGGTTGGCCGTTACCGCCTTCGTCGAGAAGTCCCGTTTCGGATCAAACTTGCCATCACGCGAAGGCAGCGGAAGTGCAAACTTCAAGTCGTTGAAGACATGAGGACCATGG